>Ga0265293_10004569_pt1 | contig 24272 bp, 23 predicted proteins | sample Munlanlewell138R_FD_192505 | JGI IMG/M metagenome (GOLD analysis project Ga0265293, IMG submission 192505) | Leachate microbial communities from a municipal landfill in Southern Ontario, Canada - Leachate well 138R | ecosystem: Engineered > Solid waste > Landfill > Unclassified | place: Canada...
TTATCTGTTGACGATAGTCAACTTTACTGACACCTTAAGGTGTCTTTACATGGCTGAAAGCCATTACATGGGGCGAAGCACCATCACAGCAATATTTATATTGCTCTATAGTTTACTTACTGAGAATTTTTTTTTATCTTTTATAAGTTCTGACACAAAAACTAGTTTATATTCACCTGAATTTTCAAGTTCAGGGAGTATTTTTTGAAGTGTTTCAATGGTTTTTTCTCTGGCATGACAGATTGCAATAGCATATCCTTTTCTTGCTGCCACACTTTTTACTTTCTCAAACTGACTTCTTATATAATTTTCTTCAGCAATATTATCAAGAAAAATATCTCTTCCGTGATATTCCAAATCAAGAAGATTTGATACTTCTTCAACTACAGTCTGATTTGTGGTAAGAGAATCTATAAAAAACAGATTTCTCTTTTTTAAAAATGCAAGAACATTAACCATGGTCTTTTTATCAGCTGTTGCCATTGAGCCCATGTGATTATTTGCCCCTTTAATACTTTCAAAAGAAGAAAGCATATTTTCAAGAGATTCATATAGTTCATCATGTTTCATATCAACACGAATTTCATTTTCATACTGATTAGAAAGACCTTTTGCCTGCATGGGGATATGAAGCATGTTTTCAAAACCGGCCTCAGTAGAATTTTTTTCTGCATTAACTGCATTATGAGTGTGGGGGATAATTGACATTGTGAGTTTAAAACCTTTTAACTTTTCAAAAAGATTATATCTGTTTTCATGTCCATAACCCAGGTCATCCATTATTATTGCTACATATCCTTTAAATTCAGGCAATGCTTTCTCAGTAATGTTATCTTTAATTGAATCTGGTAATACTGTATCTAAATCTATTTTTTCAGAATATTTTTTTTCTTCTGATTTAATTTTTTCAGCAGTTACAATTCCCGAATCAGTTAAATTTTTATCAGAAAAAATCAATGAAAAAAAACTCACTATTAAAACCACTATTAAAAAACTGGTTGTAATCTTAAGTTTTTTTCTATCAATAATCTGTCTTTTTTCAGTTTTCATTTTTTAAAAACATTCTCCCCGGAAATCCCTGTAAGCATTTTTGCTCCTCTTATTATTACAACAGCTTCCCTAAGCTGTCTGTCAAACTTACCAACCTCGACATTTATAACTTTACCCTGTTCTCTCTCAAAAATTCTTTCCTGCTCTTTATCGTAATTAGCTTCTCTTTCCTTATTCAACTCTTCAAGTATTTCATCTGTAGCTTCAGGCATTTCAACTGATATATCAGGAGTTATTCCTGTTCCATGAATACTTATACCTGAAGGAGTGTAATATTTAGCAGTTGTTATTGCCATTGCAGAACCATCATCAAGAGGAATTACAGTCTGAACAAGCCCTTTACCAAAAGATTCAGAACCTACAATCAATCCTCTTTTATTATCTTTAATTGCACCTGCAACAATTTCACTACCACTCGCACTTCCTTTGTTAATAAGAACTATTAATGGTAAATCTGTAACGCCAGTATGATAAACAGGATAATTAACTTCTTCATCATTTCTTCCACGGATTGAAACCACTGTTTTCCCGGCAGGAAGAAGTGCACGCGATACTTCTACCGCTGTATTAAGCAATCCACCCGGATTACTTCTTAAATCTAAAATCAGGGAATCAATTTTTGCATTTTTTTTCAATTTTTCAAGTTCTTCTTTAAATTCCTCGCCAGTTCTTTCACCAAAATTACTTATTCTGATATATCCGATATGTTCTTCAATTACTCCTGACTGACTTATTGTAGATACTTTTATATTATCTCTTTTAAGAACAAAATCATAATATTTATCACTTCCATCACCAGTTTTTCTTAATATTTTAAGATTCACCTCTGTTCCAACAGGACCTTTAATAATTTTGGTAGCATCAAGTGTGTTCATTTTTGCTGAAGATTTTCCATCAATTTCAAATATAATATCTCCTGGCTGAATACCAGCTCTCCATGCTGGTGTTCCTTCAAGAGGAGAAACAACCATAAGATACTCATCCTTATTAGTAATAATAATACCTACTCCACCAAATGTTCCGCTTGTTTCTTCCTGCATTTCCTTAAAAGATTCAGGAGGCATGAATCTTGAGTATGGGTCTTCTAATTTTGCAAGCATTCCTTCAATGGCTCCATAAATCAAAACCTGCTCATTTATCTCCTGAGTATCAGTCAACGGTACAAAATTTTCCTCTATTATTTTCATAACCTTATCAACCATAGAAGCTCTTTTCAAATATGTAAAAGGGATTGATGCTCCCTGCATAAATACAAAAGAAAGGATTATCAATAATCCAAGTAATAAATTTTTTCTGTTGAAATTTTTCATGCTCTATCTCCTGATTATAAGTAGTTTCTCGGGATTCACAGGCTCCCCACGTTTTCTTATTTCAAAATGAATAACTGATTTTTCTCTGTTATCGGCATTTATTACACCGGTCGCCAGTTTTTCCCCAACTTTTATTTTCTGTCCTATTCTGACAAAAATATCATCAAGATACGTATATACTGAAGTATAATCATCCTGATGTCTAATTATTATTATTTTTCCAAGTCCAGGCATACTGCCAATATAAGCTATGTTTCCCTCTTCAGCTGCTATAACCCAGTCGTTTTCTTTTATCTGAATATCTATACCCTGATTATTAAAAAGTGTATTATATTCATTATACTGCTGTCCAAAAGGTATCAAAATCGGATTTGTAGCAGAAACTGGCCACGAAAACTTAAGCTCTTTTGCAGCAGAAGTTTCCTCTTTTTCTTTATCTGGCTGTTTTATTGGCTGTTCAGAAGTTTGAGTTTCTTTTTCAATTTCATACTGAATAATCTGGGTAATTTTTATAAAATCTTCATGGATTTTATTGTATTTTTTTTCCAAATCCTCTTTCTCATTTCTCACTCTTACTAAAAGTCTTTCCTGTCTTTCAACAAGTTCAACATATTCTTTTTCTTTAATTTCAAGTTCAACTGCAAAATTCTGTAATTCTCTTCTCTGACTTTCTATTCTCTGTGAAACTATAATCTGTTCCTGCAAATCTGATTTTACTGAATCAAGAAATATGAGTTCTTCTCGTATTAATTTTTTCATTATTTTATATTTTCTGATAAATGTATTGAAAGAACCAGAATCAAAAAAAATCCTTGAATAATCCCAGTTTTTTCTCTTGTACATGTGAATAAGATAATCTGATATTACAGGATATTTTTCACTCAGAATGTTTTCGAGTTCATCTCTTCTGACCATAAGGGTATCAAGATTATTTCCAAGTTCATTTATTCTTGTTCTAACAAAAGTTATTTCTTCTTCAAGTTCTTTTTCTTCTGTTGATAGCCTTGAAAGTTCACTTAAAAGTTCATTTTCTTTCTTTTTGGCAGAATTTAATAAAATCTCAATCTGTTTTCTCTTAAGATCAAGCTCTTCCCTTTCTTTTTCAAATGAAAGAAGTCTTTCTGTTTCATCGCTTGAAACAGCTGTAAAAAAAAATAATAACACAAAAAAAAATAAAACTTTTTTATACATCAAGAAATTTCCTCACCGAAATCAGAGAGCCTATAACACCAAGAAATATTCCAGAAAAAATAAGTTTGGAATAAAGAACTAAAAGTTCAGCACTGTTTGTAACAAATGGAATAAATGGAAGTATGTCTTTTAAATTGTTTACAATTTGAGGATAGGAAAACATAATTATAATTACAGCAACAAGTGAACCGAGAAATCCCTGAACAATTCCTTCAATTATATATGGCATTCTTATAAAACCATTTGTGGCTCCAACAAGTTTCATTATTTCGATTTCTTCTTTTCTTGCATATACTGTGAGTTTTATTGTGTTAGATACAATAAACATTGAGGCTATTCCAAGAAGAACTACTAAAATTGTTCCAATAATTCTTATTACCTGGGTAAATTTATTTACTTTTTCAACAATTTCCTGACCATAAAAAATATCATCGATAAAATTGAATTCTGCTCTCAACTCTTTAATTATCTTATGAACAGAAAGTGAGGATTTAATTTTCAATTCAATTGAATCAGGAAGTGGATTAGATTCTAAAGCAGATAAAAGTAAATCTTCTTCTTTCAATTCCTTTTTCAATCTCTGAAGTGCCTCATCTTTAGATATAAAATTAAATTCTTCAACATCTTTGCTTTCCGCAAGTTTTTTTTCAAGAGCCTGTCTGTCATTGTCATTATATGTATTATTAAGATAAACTGTAACATCAACCTGACTTTCAAGTATTGAGGCAAATTCTTTCAGATTCATTGAAAAAATTAAAATAAGTCCGAATATGGCAAGAGATATTGTGATAGTTGTAACTGAAGTTATGCTCATAACTCCACCACGCAAGAAACTTACAAAAGCTTCTTTTACATAATAAGTCATATCATTCATCAGCTTCATAGCTGTATAATCCTCTCTCGTTATCTTTTATTAAACGACCGTCTTTTAAAACCACAACCCTTTCTCTCATTCTATCCACAATTGCCTTGGAATGAGTTGCCATAATGACTGTGGTTCCTCTCAGGTTTATTTCTTTAAGCATTTTCATTATTTCATTTGAAATAGTCGGATCAAGGTTTCCTGTTGGTTCATCTGTAAGAAGTATTGCAGGGTCATTTACAAGAGCTCTTGCAATACAAACTCTCTGCTGTTCACCACCAGAAAGCTGTTCAGGATACATTCTGGCTTTATGTAAAAGCCCGACAAGTTCAAGCACACTTTTTGTCTGTCTTGATATAACCCCTTCAGAAACCCCAGTCACTCTTAAAGCAAATGCAACATTTTCATATACGTTTTTATTTTTCAGAAGCTTGAAATTCTGAAATACAACACCTATATTTCTTCGCAGGTAAGGAACTTTATTCTGCTTTAAGCGTTCAATGTTTCTACCATCAATTATAACATGACCCTCTGTCGGGAGCTCTTCTCTGAAAATCAGTTTCAGAAATGTGGATTTACCAGCTCCAGAAGGTCCGATAAGAAAAATAAACTCCCCTCTTTCAATTTCTATGTTAATATTGTCAAGTGCACGGACACCATTATTATAAACTTTTGATACATTATACATCTGAATCATGTTTTTCAGGCTCCCTTATTTTTCGATTGCAGTTTTTTCTTCAATGGTTTGAAGAATGTTGTTTTTAAAAATGTAAAATCCACTTACTGCCATAATTAAAATAATACCTGTTATCAATCCTAAAATCAAACCATTAAATGTTCTGAAAATACTTAATACCAGTGGAGTATGAAAATGCATAAAAGTATTATATACACTTACCTGACCTATTAAAATAAGAAGAAGTGTTAAATAATAACTTATACTTTTTCTTTTTGGAAAAAATTTCATTGAGAAAAAAAATACCGCTGGATATAAAAATAAAAATTCTTTAGTTCTCGGTCTTATAACAAATAAGTCTTCAAGCAGATTTCGTATATCATTTTCAAGCGGAAGCATGAAAGAAGCCCCGGCATTTGATGATCTGAGAAGATAATAAAAAGCACCTGAAATAACTGTAACAGCAATAACTAGATGTTTTATCTTTAGCTGGCTTTCCATTAATTTTACTATATTAGCTCGGCTTTTTATTAAATGATAAAAAATAAAAATCAATACAGGAATTAAAAGCGAGGCTTTTACTCCTCTGAATAAAATATCACCCTGAAGAAATCTTTCATCATAAAAAAGAGGAATTACCAGTATTACTCCAGTTAAATTATAACTTAACAGTTCGAAAATATTTGAAAAAGTATTTTTAAACTGTAATAATGAATTGTTAGAAAATTTTATTTTCAGCAGATTAAGAGAATGAACCGGGATAATAAGCGAAGCAAGAAAAGCACAGAATAGCTTTACAGAAACAGCTGATGAATAATCCCTGTTTATATAATAAATTATTATAAAGGAAAACACTCCTATAAAAATCAAGGTTTCTCTTATTTCAAATCCAAAAAATGCTTTCATTGATGAAAAAATGAAAACAATGAGCGAGAACACAATAATCCCAATTTTAAATTTCTGATTCTTAACAGCAATCAATTTAAAATATTCTGATTTTTTATGAGTAAATCCACTGTTTTTCATATTCTGATTAACATAAACAACAGCATTATAATTGCTTTCAAAATCTTTTTTTGAGTCAAAAACAAATTCTACAAAACTGATTTTTCTTTCCCATACTGCTCTTTTAATTCTCCTGAAAAGATTGTCATAATTACTGTAATCCTCAATATTCACTTTATGTCCTCTTGTAAACGGATAAGGGATTGTATTATTTTCAAACTCATATTTAATTTTTGTAATATTATTTACAAGCATGTAGCTGTTAAGTTCCTGTGATATTTTTTCTATTAAAATATAGTCTGGATTGATTTTTTCATTTCTTAAAAATTTAAGAGCGTTCTCAGAAGAAAAATTTCTGAAATCAAATACAAGTTTTAAATCTGTCATTTTAAGATTATCAATAAGTTTTCTGTTGAAGCCATAATCAAGGTTTAAGAGCCGGTTTTTATCAAAATCTGTAATAAGAATATAATAAGATTTTTCATTCCTTCTGGTTCCATATTTTTTCTCGATAAGCTCGTATTTTGAATCTGGCTTTAATATTTTGATAAACTCTGTTATGAAATTTAAAATTTCAGCATTCTGAGAATAAATATAAGTGTATGAGTAATTAATATCTTTCAGACTGAGCACTTCAAGAATATAGGGCGTAAGCAGAGCCTGGATTTTCAGAGAATTCACAATTTCTGCTCCAGTCAATACATTTATATCACCTGTCTCGACAAGTTTTGAAAATTTTTCAGGTTTTAGAATTAATGAGGAGATATTTTGATTCAAATTAAAATTAACAAGTAATTCAAAAATATTATCACCTGACACATTTATAATATCATCATAATCAGCCGCAGTCAGAAAACTGTTATAGTTTTTTTCAGAAATAATTCTGTTGTTAATAAACCAGGCACTTAAAATTATACCTGGAATTAATAAAAAAATAATTAAAATTGAAAATTGTTTTTCACTAATCATAAATCGTTCCATTCAATATTTCTGTCAAAACTTGTTATTATAAATTCACCATTATTAGTAATTATTTCATTAAGAACTATATCAAATCCGAGATTATCAAAATCAAGAACAGGATTGATTGTATTAATTACTCTTATAAGAAGAAACTGTGGTAATTTGACACCAGCTACCATAATATAATCAGATGAGAAATGTATTTTATTACCATTTTCAATATAAAATCTTCCTCTGGCTTCAACATGAGAACTTACAAACATTGCTTTAACATGACCGGAAAGAAATATTGAATCATCCGTTATTCTGACTCTGGGATTTCCAACTTTTATCTTATCTGTTTTTCTTTTCATCAAGTCATTCAAAGCACTTTCTTCAATCTCGGCAAATAATTTTGCCTTCATTCCATCAGCCACGATAAGTTTATCATTTGTAAAGAGGTTTTCAACATCAAGTTTTATATTTTTTAATTCAATGTGAAAATATTTTGTATATAATTCATCAAGCACAATATCTTCGGCATAGATTTTAATGCTTGGTAAATATCCTGTTATAAGATTATACACTCGGAGTTCAGGATATTCTATTCTTACTCTCTCTTTTTCTCCATTGAAAAATCTCTGTATGAGAATTGTTGACAGTTTTTCTTTAAATTCTTCTTCTTTATAGGCATATTTTAAATTTGAGCCGAATACATTTGAAGAAATAATTAAACTTATCAATATTAAAAATGACCATTTTTTCATGCGTTTCATCCCCGTCTTATTCGCGATTCATCCGCGTTTTATACGCGCTTTATACGCGTTTCATTCGCGTTTTACTTATTAACCGCTATTATCCTGTTAATAAACTGTGATTGTGGCGAGTTTTCCAAATTTATTTCAGAAAAACTTCCTGATAGAAAACCTGTTCTTCCAAATAGAAAATCACACCTTAACACTTCCAAGCTATTTTCTGGAATATTATAAATTTTTTTACTGTTTATAATTCCTGTTTCAAAATCCTGGAAATTCACAATATAATCAATAAAATCAATTTTTTCAACAATATTTCTGAAATCAAAATACGAAATATCGGCAATAAGAATAGTTAAATTTTCAGGATTTTTAACTTCACTGTTATTGTTGAAAAAAAGTCTTAATGCATCTATATTTTCATTATAGGTATAATTTCTGTTGGCTTTTTCAACTTTATCTGATAGATATAAAAAATAAATATTATTCTGGGAATTTATTTTATATTTATAATATGTCAAAACATTGTCAATAATACCAAATTTATTTGAATAGTTTGTTATAAGCATTTTATTTTTTGTGAATGAATTGTCATACAGCATATAATCTGTATCAAAAAGTGTGAGTAGAAAATCAGACTCAAATATATCGGAAAGATTTGAATCAATTTTGTAAAAAATAAAAGATGAGTTATAAAAACTTTGTTTCAACTCCTCTTTGTAATTAAAAAGCACAGAAAAATTATCAACATTTAAATTTCTTCCAAAAATAAATGTTTTAGACTGAAATCTGAGAGCGAAAACATTAAATGCTGAAAAAAAAACCATTAAAATTAATATTTTTTTTTTATTTATAAAACCCATAAAATCCTGCCAATCCACTATTTTTAAATAAATAATCAAATAAACACTTTTTACTTTTCAACAATTTCCATTTTTTCCTGATTAAAAACCTGAACCTGATTCCTTCCAGATTCTTTTGCATAATACAAAGCTGTATCCGCTTTCTTAATAAGATCAAGTCTTTCTGTTGAATGTACTGGAAAAGTTGACATTCCAATACTTACAGTAACTTTATGTATTTCACCTTTTTCACCTTTGAAATCAGTTTTTTCCACATTTTTTCTTATTCTTTCTGCTACTATTAGTCCGGCATCAATATCAGTTTCAGGAAGAACCGCTATAAATTCTTCACCACCATATCTTGCAACAAGATCAACTTTATTTCTGACAGAAGCTTTAAACACTCTTGCAACCCCTTCAAGAACTATATCTCCAGTCTGATGTCCATATGTATCATTAAAAACTTTAAAGTGGTCAATATCACTCATAACCACAGTAAGAGAACGTTTATATCTTGTTGCTCTTGCAATTTCTTCAGATAAAAATTCCTGAAAAAATCTGTGGGTGTAAAGTTTTGTTAATCCATCAACATTTGCCATAAATTCAACTTTCTTAAAAAGTTTTGAATTTTCAAGTGATAATGTTGCAATATTAAGAAGAATTGAAAACATTCGTATATGTTCTTTTGATATTCTGTTTTTCATTCTGTTAATAACAAGAACTGCATAAATTTGACGTTCTTCTGATTCGATTGGAGCTGCTATCTGAATCTCAACATTATCCATTTTATAAAGCTCTGAAAGCTGAAAATTTTTATCAATGTCTTCTCTTGTAATAATTGAATGATTTTTCAATATCATTCCTATTATACCATCACTTGCATTAACACTGAGTTTTTTTGCTTCTTCAGGATCAATATTATGACTGGCACTTATTCTCAATTTTTTATTTCTGTCAAACACCAGAACCATGGTCTGTTCAGCATCAAGAAGTTTTATTGTTGCTTCAATTATTGAATTGAATATTTCTTTTGGTTCAAATGAAGAACCGATTTCTGAAGCAAAATCTTTTAATACAAGAGTTCTGGAAGAAAGTTCCACAACTTTATTCTGAAGCTCTTCAATTGTTTTTTCATATCTTTCAATATCTGTTTTATATTTGTTAATTTCTTTTATATTATTCATTGCTTCTTTTACTTTATTTCTTAAAAACAGGATGTTTCTGTTAATTGTATTAATTACATAAACTGCCGCATAATTAAAAATCATAAACCAGAAAACCCCAGGCAAACTGAATATTGAAGAAAGTGAAAAGTTTTTTATGCCAAACCCGAATATAACCATGAGATAATTACCAAAAGAAGGTTCAAGTTTAAGAGAATTCATTGTTTCATATATGGCCGAACCTGTAAAAAAAACAAAAAGAAGAATTACTGAATTAGCTCCTGTTGTGTAAATATATGATGTTTTTTCTTCTTCGTAACTCCAGGCAAATATCATACATAACATACTTACAGTAAGAAAAATTGAAACATTATTTCCTATTGCAGGAAGCGCAATATTAAGAAGAACGTTTATAATAAACGTTAATATTAATGCAATTATGTAAACTAACAATAACCCTTTTTTATCCATACTTAAAACTTGAATATGTCATCTTCCGTATTTTGATTTTTACTAACTACTTCAGCTGGTTTTACTTCAGCAACAGGTGTTTCTGTTTTTTCAGGTATATTTTGATTTTCAGCATTATCTGAGGAAGATATTCCTTTCTCAGCGGGAGCACATCTGACCTGATTTCTTCCGCCTTCTTTTGAGAGATAAAGACCATCATCAGCAAGTTTTACAAGATCTTTAATTGTTAAAGCGTGATCTGGATATGTAGCAACACCAGCACTTATTGTAACAGACAATTCTTCTTCTTTGTGTTTGTATTTTTTATTCTGAACCGCGATTCTCATATTTTCAGCCATTTTCATAGCTTCATTTGTGTCTGTATCAGGCATTACATAGACAAATTCTTCTCCACCATATCTTGCAGCCACATCGCCTTCTCTTGATAAAGAAACCATAATTTTTGCAGTCTGTTCCAAAACAAAATCACCAATCTGATGTCCATAAACATCGTTGAAATTTTTAAAATGGTCAATATCAGTCATAAACAATGAAACTTTTGTGCTTGTTCTCTGGGCGTTTTTAATAGCTTCAGTAAGAAAATCATTAAAATATCTGTTGTTATACATTTTTGTAAGACCGTCTGTATTGGCCATTTCAACAGTTTTCTGATAAAGCTGGGCATTTTTAATTGTAAGAGCTGTTAAAGTAGCAAGAAGTAATAATAATCTTCCATCATCCTGAATATTTTTCTCACTTTCTGTATCCCCAATCAAAATTGCACCAAGCAAATCTTCACCATGCACAAGTGGCGCTATCATGGCAATATCAATTGTGGTTTTTTTCATCATTTCGCCAATATTAAAATCCTTTTTTGCAATATCAGTGGTTATAAGATTTTTAGAATTAAGACAATAACTGATTATATTATCTGTATTTGTTTTTATATTCATCTTCATTCCATTCAAATCTGAAACAGCATATCCTTTAAATTTCTTTGGATAAATATTTTCACCTTTTTTATCCAGAAGAAATATTGCACATTTTTTTGAGCCAAAAAGTTTGGAAGCTGAATTTATAACCTCATCAAGAGCAGTTTCAAGATTAAGGCTGGCACCTAAAACCTGCGAAAGCATCTGTAGTGAAATTACCCTAGAAGAAAGTTTTGCAATTTTATCCCCAGCTTTTTTAAATTCTTCTTCAGCATTCTGAAGTCTTTTAAGTTGAGCCATATTTTTTTTATTTTCTGTTTCAAGTTCTATCATTTTGTGCTCAATTTTTTTATCTTTTGATGATGCTGTTAATCCAAGATAAATACCAAAAATCATAAAAACACCGCTTTTTATCAATATATCTTTAAACATATAAATTCTGTTTAATTCAAAAAAAGAGTCCACTCCATATGAAAAATCAAGCTCAGAAAAAAGTTTAAAAATTTCACTCAGGTATCTTGTCCCTGAATCTGTTAAAACACCTCTGAAATAAAAAGCACCAATTACCCACAAAAGAGTGTAAAAAACAGAAACTCCAGCCCCGCCAATTAGACCAAATTTTACACTGCATAAAATTATCGAAAACAGCGCAAGAAAAGAAAAAATATTCATAAGCATATAGTTAAGTTCAAGTCCGAAAAATACATTATCAAGCTTTTTTATATTTGATAAAAATGGTGCATCAAAAAGCACATTTCTACCAGCTGCAATAATTTTTAACTTCAATGCCGAAATATAATTTTCTTTTGAGCCGATTTTTGAGGATAAAAGAGTCATTCCAGTAGTTATAACAGCTTCATTATTGTTAAGAAGTGCATCCATACTGTATAATTCCGGGTCACTTGAGTTATAAATCTCAGGTCTGACAATTTCAATACTCAATGGTATGGAATCTTTATATGTTTTCTCAATTTTATTTTTGATAGAATCGCTTAATAACTCAGGAGATATCGAATAAAAAAAACCAGTAATTGCTACAATATTAAGTAAAATAAAAAATAATTTTTTCATAATTTAATCACCAAAATCCCAGTTTTCCAATATCAAAATATTTTCTATCTATATTATCAGAAAATTTTTCAAAGCTCAAATAATAGCACTTAACTGTTTTATAAAAAAAATCACTCTTTGCCACCTCAACAGTAACAGGCAGTGAAACATAATTATCCTTAAAATAATTAACCACTTTTTTTTGAAGATTTTCTTCATTTATACCGGAAACAAAATGTAAAACATTGTTTTTTCTGTTCATACAGCCAACCATTTCATTATAAATGAATATAAAATCATTTTGAGTCAGTTTTTCCATAGTATAAATAAAAGGAAAAAATATATTATTTTCTTTAAGTGTTATTTCAAAAGACCGAACCATAGCATTAGAAAGAATATTAAATCCAAGTTCACTGAAAGTAGTAACTGGAAAAGAATATGTTGCAATATTTCCATTTTCAGTAGGGTATAATGAATAAATATTAAATATGTATTTTGAGTCACCAGCTATAAAACATTCAGAAATATTATTTTCAACAATATTAGTGTTTTTAAGAAGGGTATTAACCTGTTCTTTTAAAGCGTTTTCTATCTCTTTTCTGAAAAAATCATTCTCAGCTCTGAAATTTTTCTGACTGAAAATTTTTTTATCCAGTTCTTTTAAATTAGTGTTAATAATTGTCTCAGCATTTATGTCAAACAAACAGCTTAATATTGTGTTTTTATCAAAAAGAAACCAGATTGAATAATTTTTATGCAAAGAATTTTTAGGAATTATTGATATAACTTTTTGTTTATAAATATTGAGAGTAAATTCTTTAAATCCCTCATCAACAAGATTTGCTAATTTTCTCAGAGAATGGAGCGAAAATTCACTTACAGTCTTTCCTTTTTCTTCAAGAAGTTTTTTTATATTATTCTCAATACTGTCATTTTCATCGGGAACAAAAGAAATGTCGCAAAAAACAAGCTCTCTCATAAGACAGGTTCGGGGTCAGTGAATTTACCGACCCCTTCTCCTTGTTTATTTACTTGAAAAATTTCTGTAATTCTTCTGATTTATCAATTTTTTCCCATGTAAATTCAGGTTCACATCTGCCAAAATGACCATAAGCCGCTGTTTTTTTGTAAATAGGTCTTCTTAAATCAAGATGTGAAATTATATCTTTAGGTTTTAATGGAAAAATTTTTCTGACAGCTTTTGCAATTTCTTCATCATCATATTTTCCTGTTCCAAAAGTATCAACCATAACTGATACAGGTTCTGCAACACCAATTGCATAAGCAAGCTGAACTTCAGCTCTTTCAGCAAGTTCGGAACCAACAATGTTTTTTGCAATATATCTTGCCATATAAGCTGCGCTTCTATCTACTTTGGAAGGGTCTTTACCAGAAAAAGCTCCACCGCCATGTCTTCCGAAACCACCATAAGTGTCAACTATAATTTTTCTGCCAGTAAGACCTGCATCGCCCTGAGGTCCTCCAATAACAAATCTTCCAGTTGGATTGATAAAATATTTTGTATTTTCATCAACTAAATCTTTACACACTGGCATTATTACTTTATCCATAATATCCATTTTAATTGTTTCATAATTAACTTCTTCATCATGCTGAGTAGAAACAACTACGCTGTCAATTCTTACAGGTTTATTGTCAACATACTCAACTGAAACCTGAGCTTTTCCATCAGGTCTGAGATATTTTATTTTACTGCTTCTTCTTACATCAGCAAGTCTTTTACAAAGTTTATGGGATAAATCTATAGCAAGTGGCATATAAGCTTCTGTTTCGTTAGTTGCATAGCCAAACATCAACCCTTGGTCTCCAGCACCCTGATCACAGAAAAGTCCATCATTTTCATTTACACCCTGAGCAATATCAGGTGACTGTTCATCTATTGAAACAAGCACAGCACATGTTTTATAGTCAAAACCCATCTGTGAACTTGTATATCCAATATCTTTTACTGCTCTTCTAACTGTTGCAGGGATATCAATATATGCGTTAGTTGTTATTTCACCAACTACAGTAACCAGACCTGTTGTGGTAAGTGTTTCACATGCTACTCTTGCATTTGGATCTTTTTCAAAAATTGCATCAAGAATTGAATCAGAAATCTGGTCACACATTTTATCAGGATGACCTTCAGTAACAGATTCAGAAGTGAAAATGTATTTTTTTGACATGCTCTGTCCTCCGTTTTTTTAGTTTTTTTTGTATAATATCAAAAAAAAAATTTTAATTCAATTTTTTTATTTTTTGACTAATCACAATAAAATATATTATTATATAAATATAATTATGAATGCAAAAACAATATGATTATACCGGGAGTATTTTATGGAAAATATGCTGAATAAGTTAAATGCAGAACTGGATAAAAACCCTGACAATGCTGAAATAATAAAAAACATCGGTAATTATTATTACAGCAATAATAATTATGATGAAGCAATAAATTATTACAAAAAAAGTATTGAAAAAGACTCCAGCTTTTATAAATCATATTACAATTTAGGTAATACATATTATATGCAGAATAATTTCGAAGCTGCTCTTGAAAACTGGTTTACAGCAGTAAAAATTAATCCCGAACACGAAAAAAGTCATTATAACATTGGTTTTACCTATTTAAATCAATATAAAAATGTAAGTAAAGCACTTCCGCATCTTCAAAAAGCTATTGAAATCAACGGTGAAAATTCACTTGCTCTTAACTGTATGGGATTATGTTATTTTGAAAATGAAAATTTTGAACTCGCTGAAAATTTTCTTAAAAAAGCTATTGAAATTGATTCATTTAATCCTGAGTTTTTTTATAATCTTGGAAATCTTTATTATGAAATAAAAAAATACAAAAAAGCGCTTGACTGTTATAAAAAAGTTATTGAGCTTGATTCTCATGACCATAAAACCTACAATAATATGGCTGACTGTTATCTCAAACAGAATTTATGTGAAAAAGCCATGGATTTCGTTGAAAAATCACTCTCAATAAATCCGGATTATCCTTCCTCTTATTGTACCAGAGGGGAAATTTTTATGGCTATAAATGATTTTCCTCAAGCTTTAAAAGATTTTGAAACTGTTGTTAAAATGGATAATGATTCGACAATATTATCTTCATATGCAAAAAGCATTATTGCCGATATAATGGCAAGAAACGGAGCCGATAAATGTTAAGAAAAGTTTCGATTATTATTGTTATTTTATTATTTTTCTTCTTTTCAAATTCTTGTGGAACCCAACCTGAACAAGAAATTAAAACTCAGAATGATTTACATAATGATAAAATAATTACATACACAACAAACGATGGTCTTACTGATAATTTTATTTCAGCGCTTTATGTCGAAAACATACGGGAACGAGAAATTATATGGATTGGTACATGGAAAGGTCTTGTAAAATTTGACGATGAACGCTGGGTTAATTACACCACAAAAGACGGATTAGCTCAGGATCATGTAACAGATATTAAAATTGATAAAGATAACAAATTGTGGGTAAGTTCAATTTCTCTTAAACAGGAAGGCGGGATTTCTGTATATGAAGGGTTGAAATGGAATTCATTTACCAAAATCAATGACGAGGATGAAAATATTGGTAATATTATATGTATGTTTGTTGACTCTTCCAACAGACTCTGGGCTGGCAGCTGGGGCAATGGAATAATTATGTTCGATGGCACAGAATGGCATAATTTTAAAACTGAAAATGGAATAATTGCAAATGAAATCATGGATATAAATGAATTTGATGGAAAAGTATGGTTTGCAACAAAATTTGACGGTGCTTTTTACGCGGACGAATCAGGTGATAATATAAAATGGATTGTTGTCAATGAACACAGCTCTAAACTTATTAACAACAGTATATGTACATTCTCTTCCGACTCTGATGAAATCTGGATAGGGACATGGGGCGGGGTTTCTGTTTTTGACGGTGAAACCTGGAGAAATTATACGAGCTGGGGTAACAGATTAGCCGATAACTTCGTCAGAACCATGCTTATTGATGGTAAAAAAGTCTATTTTGGAACAGATAAAGGGCTTACTGTTTTAAATGATAAAACAAATAACCCTAATGAACAATCAAACTGGGTAACCTACACCACACTTGATGGATTTCCTTCCAATAAAATACTTTCGCTTGCAGCCACTTCCAGATATATCTGGGTAGGGACAGATAAGGGACTTGTAAAAATTTCAAAATAAATAAATATTTACATTCCCATTAATGCCAGAACACAGCGTGCTTTTTTCCTTATACTTTCATTTTTATCTGGTAAAACCATTTTTTTAAGTGAGGTATACGCATTCATTATGCCAAATTTCCATAAAATCTTTGCTGCATTTATTTGAACATCTTCACTCGGGTCATTTAAGAAAGGAAGCAAAACTTCTACAATACTTTTATTACCATAAGCACCCAGAGAATCAATAGCGCAGCACCTAATTTTATCTGAGCCATCTTTTAGATATTTTGTTAAAATACTCATTCCCATATCACTTTTCAAAACACCAAGTGCTTTAATAAAATTAGTTTTTATTTCAACATTATCAAGTTCCGAAACCGCTCTGTAAAGTAATTCAACTGATTTTTCAACATCAGTTAATAACATTGCAGTAATTATTTCATTTCTGACATTTTCATCACTTTCTCTACAGAAAGCTTCAACAAAATGTTTTACATAAGTAATATTTTTTTCTTTTCCTATTGCTTTTACTGCATTTTTCCTTACAACAGCTTCTTCATCTCTTAAAAGAGAAACAAGTACAGGGAATACTCTTTTTGTATGTATTTTTGATAAAGCATGTGCACATGATGCTCTAAGAAGATAATTATCACTTTTTGAAAAACTCACAATGTCTCCAAAAAAATCTTCTCCAGCAGCTTCATATAATGCCAGATAAATATTCATTTTCACTCTATGATTAACATCATCTTTCATTGGAATAAGAAGCTCCATCACAGTTCTTGAACCACAACATTTAACTGCCTCAACTGCATTTGCTCTTATTCTCGGATTGTCATCAATCAGATATTTAACAATAAGGGGAATATTATCAGTGTTTCCAGTAATTCCAAGCGATTTTACAAGTGTAGCTTTTACAAAAGGGTCTTTTTCACTATCAATTTCTTTTCTTGAATACTCATTCATTTTAATATATTTAAAATCATTCAACATTGTAACAATTTTAACTTTAACCAGAGGCGAAACTGTGTTTATATAAGAAAACAAAACAGCCGCAGTATGCTCATTCATTTTTGAAGCTGATATTTTTTCTAGTGCAAATAATTTAATATTATCATCATTTTCTCCAAGCATTTTCAGATATACATTCATTTTCTAAAACCCCCGTCATTTATTAATTCTGATATCTTCACCTGTTTTATTATCTCTAACAATTATGAATGAACTTTCTACACTGTTAAGAGTAAGAGAAGTTTCTGCTATAAACTCTCCTCTGGTTACAAAAATCATTTTTTCAGAATATGATATTATAGCTGTTCTCGCTCCCCCTCTTTCATAAAAACCTCTATATTGAAGAACATTAAGATTATAATCAGGTTTATAAACCACCTGAATACTTTGTTCTTTTTTATTTGAATAAAATGGAATAAACAACTTATTTTCCTGATAAACAACTTCTTCTGTTTCCTGTTGTTCAAGAGAAACAAGTCTATTGTAAAGATAAACTATTTTTTCTTCTATCTGGGCAGAGATTTCACTTTTTTCTACATCAGTTTTTTCATTTGTTTTTCTTTCAGCAGCAGCCTGTTTTCTGACTTCCTGCCTTCTTTCAGTTGTAGGATTAGCTGTTGGAATAAAAAAAGCTCCGTCATCAGTAACCTGAAATCTTGCTTCTTCACGCTGAACAATAATCTCTTCATTTCTCTGTTGTTCTTCAAGCCCACGTTTTTCTCGATTAATAATAGGATTCCAGTAAGTATTATTAATATAAAAAAGAACAACAATTATTGACAGACTTAAAAAAATATATCTGTATGTATATAGTATTTTTTTAATGTGCGCTGGCAGTTTTAACATTTTCCTCTCTTATAAATGTAAAAAGTTTTATTGTTAACTCCATTTCATCATTTAAATTTTTACTGTCATATAATTTTAAAAAATTTATTTCACTCTGTTTAAGAACCCATGGCAGCTTTTCAAGCTTCCATAAAAATCGCTTTATCTGATGATATTTGCCTGAAAATCCAATCATAAAATCAAGCTTTGTAAATCCTGTTAATTTTTCATCTTTAAGCGGAACATACTCAAAAAGTTTTATTCTGACTGAAGATTCATCACCAATTTTCTGAATTCCTGCCATGATTTTTGGTATTTCCCCTCTTGAAATAAAATAATTTACAAAAAGTTCAGATTTTTTATTAATATCTTCCTGTTGTTTCTGTTTTTCAGAAATTTTAATATCAAGTTTTTCATTATCTGAATTTATTTTTTCAATTTCTTCTGTCGCTGTATTAATTTGAACTATTATTTCATTATTTGAATTAACTTTGTTTTTTAACACAAAAACCAGTCTTATATTGAATAAAACAAGAACAGCAATAAAAAAATAAGCTAAAAATCTTTCAAGAATAGATTTCATTCTAATGCTCATATTGCTTCCTCTTTTAAAACAACATAAATTCTATATTCAAAAATTTCTATTTCCAGATCTGTTTTTAATTTTTTTTCACTTCTTAAAAGATATACAGTAGAAAAAGCATTATTCTGCATGAGCGAATTATAAAATTCACTTATTCTATAATTATCCCTGGCCTCACCGTCAATATGGAACTCGTTTACTTTTATATTTTCAATATTACTTATCCATAAATTTCCGGGATTAGCATTCTCAAGACCGTCAAAAAATTTATACCAGGAATAAGAGGGTTCACTTAGAAAATCCACCAGAAACTTTACAGTATCATCAATTGAGAGAGGCAAAGAAAGAAAAGTATTAAGCTTATTCTGTGAAACTCTAGCCTCATTTAATTTAATATTTTCCTCTTTCAGAATATTATTTAATTTTTCCGAATTTGAAGCTATATATGAATTTACAGGGATATACCATAAAAGAGTGAACAAAACTACACCGGCAAGTATATACCAGGCCTTGTAGTCCCGCTTAATACTTTTTCTTTCATTAGGTAATAAATCAAGCTTTAATTTCATATTTTTATTATCGACAAAAAAGAAAAGTATTAAGAAATACCACTGACCAGTTTAATTATCGGACAGCAATTCTCAATTTAACTAAAAATCCTTTAGGGGTCTGGCCTTCCAACTTTACTAAATCGTAAAGTTTGACGGCACAAACCCCGTCCAAAACAGGATTTTATTTAATTTTCATTGAGAATTGCTGAGGATTTAACGAAGAGCTGAACCTAAAGCTGAGGAAAGAATAGACAGTCTTTCTTTTGGGACATTGTTCCCAGAAGAATCAACACATTTGATTAAATCGCAGCCTGAATGAACTTCAATATTCAATCTGCTGTTAAACTGAACAGCAATATTTTTCATATTTGATAATCCACCGGTAAGTATAATTTTGTTTATCTCACTTTCTTTGAAATTTTCTGTATAATACTCATAAACATTAAAAAGTGACATAATCAATTCAGATAAAACAGGTTTTATTATGTTAAAATTGATAATATTTTCCTGTTTATCACTTATTTCCGGCAAAAATATAGTTTCATCGTACAATATTTTCTGAGCCTGAGAAATAGAAATATTTTTAGACTCAGCAATTTTTTTTGCAAAATCAAACCCACCTATAAGTCTTGTCTGTGCAGTTCTGAGACTTCCGTTTCTAAAAACCATAACTGTTGTAGATTTATTATTAAGTGAAACTATTGATATATTTTTATCTCTGTTTTCATCACTCTCAAGATAATCAGAAAAAAGATTAACTGTGTTAAAAGAATTTATATCAACCCCAACCGGATTTAATCCCAGTTTTCTAATCTGTCTTTCAAATTCAAAAAGATTGTTTCTTAAAATAGCTTCAACAAGAAAAATTTTACCATTTGATGAATTTTCTACTTCCTGCATATCAAAAAACCATCTATCAAGACTTATAGGAAGTGTAGGTTTTATCTTTTTTAATACAGCATTTTTAATTGATTCGGCATCATTTGACTGAGGTATTTCTTCTGATTTAAGATTAATAAGTCTTATTATTACAACATGGTCTGGAATTGTTATAAAAACATTTTTTTCCATGGTTTTAAGTCTGCTGTAAACTAATCTTACTGTTTCAAGAAAATTAGCCTCATCCTCGATTTTCGATTCCTGAAGAGGAAGAAAATTAAAATTATAATTAGCTTCTTCAACAGCATATTTTATTTTGAAAACATTATCAGACTTATCTTCAAGCATTAATGCTTTTGCATAATTAGTTCCAATATCAAGAATAACTCTTTTATTTAAATTATCAAAAATTCTCATATAATAAGTCTTTCCACTTCTTCACTGTTTATCAGACCAGTTTTCATCTTAATATCAGCATCCATTTCTAAAGATTTCCAGTATGGAAGAGTCTGGGCATATTTTCTGATAAAAACACCTGGTTCGTCTTTTGCAATCATTTCTTTTATTTTATCATCAATCTGCAATAATTCAAATATTCCAGTTCTCCCGCTGTAACCAGTATTTTTACATTTGGAACAACCTCCGATTTTTTCAACATTTCCTCTGCATTCATCACATACTTTACGAACAAGTCTCTGAGCTATTATAAGCGAAAGAGCATCAGAAATAAGTTCGTGGTTAATTCCAAGATGTTTAAGTCTTGAAATAACTTCTACTGTTGTATTAGCATGAATTGTTGAAAAAACAAGATGACCTGTTAAAGCCGCATTTATTGCAATTTCGGCAGTTTCTCTATCTCGGATTTCTCCAATCATTATAACGTTTGGATCCTGTCTGAGAATAGCTTTTAATCCTCCGGCAAAAGTAAGGGATTTTTTCGGGTCTTCTCTGTTAATTTTAACCTGAATCTGATGAATACCTTCTATTCTGTATTCAACCGGGTCTTCTATTGTAACAATTTTAATATCTTCACTGTTAATTCTGTTTAACATAGTATAAAGAGTAGTTGTTTTACCAGAGCCAGTTGGTCCAACAGTAAGAACAAGACCATAATGTTTTTTAAGATTATCCATGATTATTGTTCTAAAATTTTCAGATATTCCAATATCTTCAAAAGCAAGAGGAGTATTTTTTTTGTTAAATATTCTGATACTTATGTTCTGCCCATACATTGAAGGAAGAAAAGTTATTCTGAAATCAACATTTGATTCCATAATTTTCATTTTAAATCTTCCATCCTGAGGAATAAATCTTTCTGTAATATCAAGATCAGACATAATTTTTAGTCTTGTTACAACAGCTTCCTGTGCATTTTTTTCAATTTCCATCACTTTGAAAAGAATACCATCAATTCTGTATCTGACTTTTATAAAAAACTCAAAACATTCAATATGAATATCAGTTGCACCTGATTTTACAGCATCATAAATAAGTTTATTAACCAGTACAACAACAGGAGCATCATTCTGAGCAACATCATAATTTTCCAAATCTTCATCAACAGCAACCTCATCTGTTGAATAACCCTCTTTCAGTCTTACTGCTACATCATCAAGAGAAATATCTCTGAGTTTTTCAATTTCATCACTTTTTGAATATCCTATTCCGAGACTTTTCTTTACAGACAGCAGTGAGCTTACATTTGTAATACAGAAATCAGACTTGTATCCTGTAAGTTGTTCAATTTCCTGGAACATGAAAAAATTTGAAGGATCATAAGTAGCAATTTTTATTCCATCTATAGTTTTTTCAAGAGGAATAAAATTATATTTTTCAAGAAGTTCGCGTGGAAGTGAATTTAGCAGTTCTCTGTTAACTACAGAAGGGTCAAGTCTTATAAAATCTTTGTCATAAATTTTTGAAAGATTTACAAAATATTTATCTTCAGTTACAAGACCTTCCTGAATAAGTATTTTATATAAAGGAAGTCCGGTTTCATTATGTCTGAGCTTTGCCCAGTTAAGCTGTGACTGAGAAATTTCCCCATTTTCCACAAGTAAATCTTCTATTTTTTTTATCATTTAATAATCCCTGTATTTTAAATTAGAACTTCTCACATATTTAACATAAGCTGGTGTACTGTCATTCATATCATAATAATCTATTCCGTTTTCAGAAACTTCCCATTTCGCCATTCCAATTGTAGGGTCATCGGGGATTTTCGAAAGATAAACATATCCACCAGGTGTTTCTTTTGTCAACTCTGCTAAATTTACAGGAAATCTTCCAAAATCTCCATAAAAATCATCAATTACTTTTCTAATTGTTTTCAGATTATTGTTAAGTGCACCTGTCTGAGCTTCTGCAACCATCTTTGGATAGTAAAGCATTGCACTGCCACTTAATATTATAACAATTCCCATAGCAATGACAAGCTCAACAACAGAAAAACCTGTTTTTTTTCCCATAACAATCACCATTCCGAATATGGTTCACCGGTAATAGACAATGTTGTGACATTAGTTCGTATGTCATAAATATCATCACCCGGTTTTGCTTTATATTCATTACCATAATCTTCAAACTCTTCCCATAACCCGCCTGAGGAATTTCTGTATTCCCATACTCCGCCAAACGGCTCTGAGGGAATTCTTCTTAAAAAATTACCATCAGTCAAATCTTTAAGCGATTCAGGATAAAACCCATGATGCTGAAAATATCTGTCTATTCCATCACGAACCTGTCTCAGATTATATTTTAAATCACCTTCTTTTTCTCTTACATAAGAAATTCTTGAAACTGGAAAAGCAACAGAAGCAATAATAGCAATAATTATAAGTGAAATCAGTAATTCAATTAATGAAAAACCCTTTTTTGACAATTTCATAATTTTGAAATTATATCAAATCCTCTCTTAAAAGGTCAAATTGAAGTTTTTTTAATCAGCAATTCTCAATGAAGTTTTTTTTGTAATGGATTAATGTTTTTTGCTGAAAGTCCGGTCACTGCTCTTAAGAACTCCATAAATCTCATCTATCCCTGGTCCAGATATTACTGATGTGTATTCAGTTAAGGTTTTCTCCCGTTTCATTCCCGTTTTATTCGCGTTTTATTCGCGTTACTCCCGCGGTTCATTCCCATTTCATTCCCGTTACTCCCGCGTTCTTTCCGCGTTTCAAAAATATTCGCTCCAAGGTAATAATATTTTTCTGTATAGTTTTCTTCACTGCTTTTTACTGTTTTGCTTTCTCTCCAGCCAAGTGGTGAATATTCATAATTAATAAAAGCGTTGCTTGAGGTTTTTCCGCGTTTCATTCCCGTTTCATTCGCGATACTTTCCCGTTTTACATTAGTAACTCGATTAACTGCTTTCAACTGGTTAAAAGCATCATATTCATATATTTTGTTATTGTTTCCTATTGTCTGTATCAAGCTTCCTTCTTTATCATAAATGTATTCAATATTAATTCTCCCTTTTTTTATCAAAAAAAACATAAAAATATATAATTAATTATAAATTTCATTTAATGATTTTAACTTAAAAAAATCTTTGATTATTAAATACATATGATTAAAAAATAACATAAAAATTATGTAATTAAAATAATAAACATAATTAATAAGCGGTTCTGAATAATAAAATATTAACATAAAAATAAAAAAAAATAGATGCCATAAAATTCGATTAAATATTAATTTTTTTAAGTATTTTATTGATGATATATCCTTAATAAAAAATTCATAAAAAAATATGGTAAATATAGGCAAATATTCATTTTCTTTGTTTTTATTCAAAATATATTTTTTCATTTTAATTAAATTGATATTTTTACACCGATTATCAACAAAAATAATCATAATTAAATAAACAATAACATAAAAAACTTCATATGAATTCATAAATAAATAAAAAATTAATACTAAATATATCAAAGGATATGTTATTACTTCAATTTTTCTGTTTTTTTTAAATTCTTTTTTTTGTTTTATATTA
>Ga0265293_10004570_pt1 | contig 24271 bp, 23 predicted proteins | sample Munlanlewell138R_FD_192505 | JGI IMG/M metagenome (GOLD analysis project Ga0265293, IMG submission 192505) | Leachate microbial communities from a municipal landfill in Southern Ontario, Canada - Leachate well 138R | ecosystem: Engineered > Solid waste > Landfill > Unclassified | place: Canada...
TTCAATATTAGCAATTACATAGTCAATTATGCAGTCTTTAGAGTGCTTGATTATAGCGTTGACATGTTCTAATACGCCATAGTTGTCAGTTTCTCCTGGTTGTGTCATTACATTTGATATATATACCTTTGTAGCTTTGGATTGGCATATTTCATTTGCAATATCTTCAACAAGAATATTAGGAATTACACTAGTATATAGGCTTCCTGGCCCTAAAACTATACAATCAGCTTCCCTTATGGCCATAATAGCCTCCTCTACAGGCTTGACCTTTTCTGGTTTAATATATACAGAGTCAATTCTGCTTCTGTATTCACAACTTTTAACAGATATATTTGACTCGCCTTCAATTATATGTTCATCTTCTAATCTAGCATAAAGTTTTACATTTTCTAGTGTCATAGGTAGAACCTTGCCGGTTACAGCTAATACACTACTCATTTCTTTAATAGCTTTCTCAAAGTTCCCATGTATTTCGTTCATAGCTGCAATAAATAAATTGCCGAAGCTCTGTCCCTTAAGTCTTCCTTCTTTAAATCTATACTGTAATAGTTTTTCCATAGCTGGCTCAGTATTAGCAAGAGCTATAATACAGCTCCTAATGTCTCCAGGTGGAAGCATACCTAAATCCTCTCTAAGAATTCCTGAGCCTCCTCCATCATCTGCAACAGTAACGATTGCAGTAATATCATGGGTATATTCTTTTAGACCTCTCAGAAAAACCGAAAGCCCTGTTCCGCCTCCTATAACAACTACTTTAGGGGCCTTTGTAAGGCACTTATTTTCATATTGTTTTTTATTCTCTAGTTCCATATGGCTTCCCCTTTATTCTTTCTCACAATCTCTATGATTCATGATAACCCTATATCCCTTTTGCTTTAAATCTTCATGTAATACATTGGCTATAGTAACTGAACGATGTTTTCCACCTGTGCATCCGATAGCTATTACTAACTGGCTTTTACCCTCTTTAATATAATATGGTATAAGGAAATCTAACATATCAATTAGCTTATGAATAAATGCCTTAGTCTGTTCAAACTTCATAACATAGTTACTTACGCTTTCATCGTTTCCAGTAAAATTCTTTAACTCAGTAATATAGAAGGGATTAGGTAGAAATCTTACATCAAATACTAAATCTGCATCAAGTGGAACTCCTTTTTTAAAGCCAAAAGATACTATAGAAACTGTAAGATTTTTTGTTTCTTTGCCATCTACAAATATACTTCTTATTTCTTCTTTTAACATAGCTGTAGTCAGGTTAGAAGTATCTATAATATAATTTGATTTCATTTTTACTTCGTTTAGTATTTCTCTTTCTTTTTCTATGCCATCTATTATTCTACCTTCGGTACTTAAGAAATGAGGTCTTCTTTGTTCCTTAAATCTCTTGATAAGCACCTCATCGGAAGCATCTAAGAACAAAATTTTATACTCAAATCCCGATTCTTCTAAATCATAAAGACCTTTGAACAGGTCGTTAAAAAATTTCCCACCTCTTATGTCTACAACTACAGCAACCTGATCAATATTTCTCTTTGAATATAAGCATAGGTCTGCAAAGTCAGGTAATAAAGCAGGTGGTAGGTTGTCCATACAGTAATAGCCTATATCTTCTAACACCTTAACTGCTTGGCTTTTCCCTGCTCCAGAAAGACCAGTTATAATTATAAATTTCATATAAGGCACCTCTTTCATTAATTAGTGGCGTTTACTATTCTAGTTATACTCAAATTTGCCTCTAATGCTCTCTTTATTCCTTTTTCTACATTCCCCACATTCTCTGGTGTATGAGCGTCACTATTAATCATGAATACTACATCCTCTTGGGCAGCAATTTTAATAAATTCAACCGTTAGAAAACCATGACTTGCATTTATTTCTAAAGCAGTTCCTCTCTTTGATGCTGCTTTAGCCAATTCTTTAGTATCAATATCTACCTTTGCCCCTGGATGAGTGATTAAGTCTATATTGTATCTATTTATTGCATTTATTACAGCCTGAGTGTTCAGCTTTCTTGCCTTACTACCAATTCCTTTAAAGAATCTTCCTAAGAAATTAAGTACAAGCATTTTATAGGCATCACCTATGGATTTTGGAACTGATCCAAAGTGGAAGCCAACTAAAAGTATATCTATTAGTTCAATTATACTATGGTCTACATCTATTTCTCCATCATAGCCTACGATATTTGCTTCTACTCCTAAAAGTATTTTAATATCCTTATATTCCTTGTTTAGCTCATCTATCTCATTTCTCATTATTTGAAAGTTTTTTCTCTTAACTCCAAAGCCTGCATGCCTAGGTCCATGATCACATATTGCTATTTCTTTTAATCCCTTTTTAATTGCGACCTCAACATTTTCTCTTATAGTTCCTTTTCCATGACTATATATAGTATGAGTATGATAATCCCCTGTAATCCTCATTAGTAACCTCCCTCAACCTTTCATATTTCCCATATATCAATAGAATACTAAGCCAACTCCTATTCTTCTCCCATGATTTTAACCTCTGTTTGAAGGTTAACTCCATATTTATCAGAAACGGTTTTTTGAACTACTTTAATAAGGTTAATTACATCATCACTTTTAGCACTTCCCACATTTACAATAAATCCGCTATGTTTTTCCGAAACCTGAGCACCACCTAGTGTAAGACCCTTCAAGCCTGAATCTTCAATTAACTTCCCTGCAAAATAACCTTCAGGTCTCCTAAATACACTTCCTGCACTTGGTAAATGTAGTGGTTGCTTTGATGTTCTTTTCTTAGTAAGTTCATCCATATATGCCTTTATATCTTCATATTTTCCTTCTTTTAATTCCATTTCTACTCTAACAACAAATAAATTTTCACTCTGGACTCTACTTTGTCTATACCCAAAATCTATATCCTTATTTTCATATTCAATAAAATTTCCGTCAGTATCTAAGCATAAAGCCTTAGTTACTACATCCTTCATCTCCCCGCCATAAGCTCCAGCGTTCATAGCAACTGCTCCACCTAGTGAGCCTGGTATTCCACTTGCAAACTCTAGTCCTGCTAAAGAATTTCTAAGTGCAGCCTTGGATACTACAGATAATAAGGCTCCTGCTTCAGCAGTTATTTTTGTGCCTTTTACTTCTACATTACTCATACTTTCTGAAACTTTTATAACAACTCCGCGCATTCCTTTATCTCGAATAATTAGATTGCTTCCATTGCCCATTACAAAATAACTAAGTCCTTTATCTTTACATAGCCTAATAGAATTAGCTAGTTCTTCAACTGTACCTGGTATAACAAGAACATCTACAGGTCCTCCAATTTTAAAGGATGTATGGTTACTCATAGGCTCATCAGCTAAAACCCTACCTCTTTTTACTATATTTTTAAACATTCTATAAATATGATTTTTATCCAACTTTAACAACTCCCATACCAGCAATATCATATATTTTAGTATATCTTTTTTTATAATAATAAACAACTTTTCATATAAGTTTTCATGAAGATAATAGAAATATTAAACTAACTTCAGAATTATTCGTGTCCGAAACTGTGAGCGTATATTTCTATTATCTTCCATTATTTAATTGCATAACCTGCCTTTTGGCCTCTTCTATAGCTTCTTCAGCAGTTTTATCTCCTATTATAGCTAATCTAATCTGATTCTGCAGAACCCTATCTATTTCATTCCATTCTCTATGCTTAGGTAGTGGAATAGTATAAGATAAGCAATCCTCGATTTTCTTCATATTAGAGTTATTAATGTATATATCTTCTACAGTGCTTTTAACAGGGAATACTCCCAATCGCTCTAACTCCTTTTGATAGTTATCCTTAGTAATAAACTTCAGAAATTTGACACACATATCTAGCTTAGCCTTATCTTCTTGTTTAAAAATCCCATATGCACTAACGGCATTGTTCAAGGATATGGGTAGCCTTCTATCGCCTATAGGGTAATTTGCTACTACATATTCAAAGCCTTCACCAGATTGATATTTATCTTGAAGTGTTTTCGCAGCCCAAGAACCAGTAGGATAAGCTGCCACCTTCCTTTGATTGAAGAATAGGTTCCAGGCTTCATTTTCATCATATAGGCCAAATTCTTCAGGAGTAACACTTTCCTTATGTTTTAAATCAACAGCCTTTTGTAGTCCGCTTACAGCCTTTTCACCATAGAATGCATATTCTCCTCTTTCATTAACTATTTCAGCTCCATCACTTAATATTATACCCCATAAATTATAAAAATCCGGCTTAATTGGTGCAACAAAACCAAAATAATCTAATTTACCGTCTCCATTATCGTCCCATGTTAATGCTTTCATCTTTTCAACAAATTCTTCAAAGGTCCAATTACCATCTAAGGGTAGGTCTACTCCCCTTTGCCTGAACATATCAGTATTCAAAAACATGGAATATGTGGTCATCATAAAAGGTACTCCCCATATTCTTTCATCCTTCATAACAGCGCTTCTTGCTAAATATTTAAATTCTTTAACTTCATCTTTAGTAAAATACTCATCTAAAGGCTCTAATACTGAATCATTCATATATATATATTCAGTTCCAATAGGAGCTATATCAGGGAGATATCCAGTCTTTAGCGCTACCTCAAGCTTGTTAGGCCCTTTTCTCCAGTCTAGTGGCTCTAACTCTATGAATACTCCAGGATTTTGTCTTTCGAATTTCCTTATCTTATCTTGTATTCACCCATATCTGCTTCCTGTTTTTGAATCAATTCTTGGGAAATCCCAAAGCTGGATTATTCCCTTCCATTCCTCTAGATTTTTATTATTTAGTTCCTCTAGTTTTGCAGGCTTGTATATGAAATCATATAGAGGCCATATAATAATAAAAGCAAATAAAATGGAAGATATGGCAATCTTAATTCCTTTTTTCATGGTATCACTCCTTAGAATATAATATTCTAGGGATATGTACATTATGTAATTAAAAAAGATCTGTTTTCACAGACCTTTTAACTATAAACTCTCTTATATTCATTATGCATTTCTATGAAGCTTGTTTAGTCATCCAAATTAATGTCAACAAAGCGCCTGCCTCTTCCCCAAACTGATACCATGGGCAACACTTTTACAAATGCATTCTGGTCTATTTCTTTAATGAGTTTCTTTATTCTTATGGATTGCTCAGGTGAACAGACAGTTTCTATCTGAATCTTCTCGTGATTAGTATAGCCACCTTTTATTTGAATAACTGTCACACCTCTTCCTAATTCTTGTATAATAAATTTGCTGATGTCCTCATACATGTAGCTGATTATTTCTAGCTTGTACAATTTTGTGCCAAGCCCAAACATAATATAATCACAAACCCTTGTCACTATCAACTGACTGATAACAGAATATAGTGCAATATTTCTTCCAAATGTGAAAGCCGCTATGACCAGTATAATACCATCAAGAGCTAGCATAATATAGCTAACATTAATAGAAGGAAACAACTTTTTGTTTAGAACCCTTGCAATAGTATCTGTTCCACCAAAAGAGAATCCTTTTCTGAGTATCATTCCAACTCCAATTCCATAAAAAAATGAAAAGTAAATTGAAGCAAGCAAAAGGTCGTTTTCTACAAATTTAAATTCAAAATTCTGCATGACCAACAAGACTGTTGGGTACAAAATTGAAAGAAAAATAATCTTCATTATTTCTTTCTTTCCCATGAGCAAGTAGGTAACAATAAGTATAATAAGGGTAACAAAATAATAAATATAAGAATAATTAATATTTATATAACTTTCTAGAATAATAGCCAAGCCAGTTATGCCACTAGTAATCAAACCATTTGGCTTAAGAATATAATTTACTGAAAATGCTGTGATGACACAGCCTGCAATTAAATAAAAAAAACTACCAATTTTTTTTTCTAAATTTGATCTTTTCATATGTCCCCTAATAATCCTCCTATCAGTGATAGTTCCCAGTTTCATAGCACCATTTCGCAATTTCTGCAATCAGCGGTAATGGAAGCGCCTTCTCATCTGGCAGCGCTGTGTGGATTGTACTTCGGACCTGATGCAAAAGTGGTTGAATACTGTCTGGCTGCTCTGAAATATATGCATCAATTGTTTTCGGAGGTTCACCGCAAAAATGGTCTTGGTTTGTGTTCTTGAATTCCCGTCCGCATTTTGGACACTTCCACATATAAAACTCACCTCATCCTTTCTATAGTAATTACAATTACGGTATTTCTTGGCTGCTTATTGATTTTAGTAAGGGTATCCCTCTCACTCAAAGTACAAAAAATACACTTCCTATACTGAAATTATAGCATACAAAGAGGTATATTTCTTCTATGTTTCGATCACTTAATTAACTTTGTCTATAACTAATACAATTAATTACAACTATTATAAAATTCCTGTTGACAATTCAAGGTTACACATGTAACTATAGGTGAGGTTACAACAGTAAACTGGAGGTGATAAAAATGGTTTCAAGAATAACTGATTCAGAAGTCTTAGTAATGCGTATATTGTGGAAAGCTAGGAATGAACTCACTATTACTCATATAAGAACATCTTTGGAAAAAACCACAGACTGGGATAGTTCCACAATAAAAAGATTAATCAGGAGACTAGTTAATAAAGGAGTAGTTGAGGCTACGAAAAAAGAAGTATATTATTATAGGTCGTTAATTACTGAAGATGAATATGTTCCATTGCTATATCCCGAGTATGAAGAGTTAGGTCTACTATCTACATAGGATCTAAGCCCAGGATTGATCCCTGAATAGAGGACAGGGTCAGATACCATGGGAAGTCAAATATTTTTTAAAAATTCATCAGTTTTTTTGCAAAAAAAGCACCCTACTAAAATTTCTTAGCTATTTTATAAAAACCAAATCTCAAAAGTTACATTCAAATCCATTACTTTATATACTTCTAGCCTGTGATTACAAGTTTGCTTAACGCAGTGACTGACCATACCATAGAGATTTTGTATATAAAGATGGATTAATCAAATCTGACCCACGTACTTTTAAGTAAAAGGCTTAAAACGAATTTCCATCTTTTTTATGATTTGATTTTTATTAAATTAATGATATAATTAAGTTGCTTGTGAATAGAGGCTTCGATTTAAACTCGTGTTAAGTACATTGTACTTTGAGTCAATGAATCAAGTCTCTTTTCTTTTATAATTTTACTTAATTCTTTGCTTGTTAGTCTTTTAATTTTACCCTTCGCTGCCCCGGTATTTTGAACTGTTGGTGGACAAAACTTTTCTCCTGAGTGAATCATTTTCATTATAACTTTTAAAAGCTTATTTGTTGTTGCAACTATTGCTAGTTTAGGTGGTTTGTGATTCTCAATTATCATTCTATTATTATAGGCCGTAAAATACCCTACACTTTGAAATGCCTACATAGTGAAAATCTTTAGCAATATCAAAACCTATTAGCAACACTTTATCCTGACCATAGGTCTTATACAAGTTCCTCATAAATTCTTTCTTTTGCATCCTACACAACTCCTTTTTTATTCTATGATATACCGGTATTGTGTAGGTTGCCATACTAAAATCCTATCACAGGCTTGAATAATTCCCTATTCCCTACTATATGTTTAAAACTAATAGTAGCCCTTTTTATATTTTGGAGTAATGTTAAAATATATCAATAACAAACAGTATTTCAACTATAATGAGAAGTACTAACGATGCTATATATTTATATTTCTTCTCGGTCATATCCTTATTCTTTCCTTTATAGAATAAGAAAGATAATATAAGAAAACCTATAGGATATAACCCAAGTATTAGAATTTTATCAATAATATCATAGTAACTTTCATGTCTAAAAGAGAAAGTTCTAGTAAACATAATGAATAGAGAAAAAACATAGAAAAATACTATGTTATAGGTAACTTTTTTATTTCTATATACCTGATAAAAACAAAATAAAACTATAAAAGGAACCAGTATTTTTCTAATAATAAAGATAACAGCTACTTCACTCATTTTTTTACCTCCTACTTATATAAAAACACTAATTACACCCTAAAAAGGTGTAACTCGTATATCTACTGCACTGTCGGCTAATGCTACATATGGAATGTCCTCCATTAGGCACATAAGCCCTTCTTGTACACATTGTAATATTTAATCCCAATATTTCATTTTTCAACATTTGATATTCTATTTCAACTAATTCCGCATGGAAATCATAATGTTCCATCATCCCCTGTATTTCTAACTGCTCTTTTATAAGCTCTAAATTTCTATTACGTTGCTCTTCTAATCTATACAATGCTTTTTCAATGTCTTTTACGTTTCCACTCATACTATCAGCAAAAGCATAACTTCCTAAACTTCCAATCAGCAAACAAATACCAACTAAAAGGCTTATTTTTCTTTTCATTTTTATATTCCCCTTTGTAATAAACAGTTCATTTTTCTTTTAATCCAATTATTGTAGTTCATTACACCCTAGGTATATCTACATTTAAAATTATCTCCTTATTTTAGCCTTCATATATATAACCAAAATAGGAGATGATTTGTGACACTTTTTGAAAAGTTTTTTATTTTTGTTTTAGAGTCCACTAAAAAAACAGGCAGGAGATTTTTTCTCTTGCCTGTCTTCTATATTTTTCTATGCTTCTGCTAACTTCTTATACTTCTCATATCTTTCTTTAGCATCTTTCTCTGCTTTTTCAAATAGCTCATCTGCTACTTCTGGGAAAGACTGTACTAGTGATGAGTATCTTACCTCACCCTGTAAGAAATCTTTAAATGAAGCAGTTGGTTCTTTTGAATCTAGGATAAATGGATTCTTTCCTTCTTCTGATAGAAGTGGATTGTATCTATACAGATGCCAATATCCTGATTCTACTGCCTTCTTAGATTGATTTTGTGTACGTCCCATTCCTTCTTTTATTCCATGGTTGATACATGGAGCGTATGCAATGATTAGTGATGGTCCGTCGTAGCTTTCAGCCTCTAATACTGTCTTTAGGAATTGGTTCTTGTCAGCACCCATAGCAACCTGTGCTACATAAACATATCCATATTGTGCTGCTATCATTCCAAGGTCTTTCTTCTTAACCTTTTTACCTGAAGCTGCAAACTTAGCAACAGCAGCAGTTGGAGTAGCCTTAGATGATTGACCTCCTGTATTTGAATAAACTTCTGTATCAAATACTAGTACATTTACATTTTCTCCTGATGCTAGCACATGGTCTAATCCACCATATCCTATGTCATATGCCCATCCGTCTCCACCAAAAATCCACATAGATTTTTTGATTAAATAGTCTTTCTTAGTAGCAAACTCTCTTAATATCTCATCTGCTCTTTTATTGCCAGTATTTATATCTACTAGAAGTGGAAGTATCATAGCTGCTGCTTTCTTAGATTCTTGAGCATCTTCTTTGCCTTCTAGCCATGCATTAAATACTTCATTAATTTTATCTGAAACATTTAGCTCTACTAATTCCTTAGCTAAATCTACTAATCTATTTCTAATTTGTTTAACGGCTAATGCCATACCATATCCATACTCTGCATTGTCTTCAAATAGTGAGTTCGCCCAAGCTGGCCCTTTGCCTTCCTTATTTGTACAGTAAGGAGTTGATGGAGCAGAGCCTCCCCAGATTGAAGAACATCCTGTAGCATTTGCTACAATCATTCTGTCTCCAAATAACTGAGTAACCACTTTCGCATATGGAGTTTCTCCACAGCCTGCACATGCACCAGAGAATTCAAGTAATGGTTGTGAGAACTGACTTCCTTTTAGAGTTGTAAGTGGCATTAAGTTATCTTTAACCTCTAAAGTCATAGCATATTCCCAATTAGGAACTTGAACTTCTAGTTGCTCTTCTATAGGCTTCATAATTAGAGCTTTTTCTTTAGCAGGACATATATCAGCACAGTTTCCACAACCTGTACAATCTAGATTACTTATTTGAATACGATACTCAAGTCCTTCTAGCCCCTTTCCTATTGCCTTCTTAGTTTCAAAGCTTTCAGGAGCATTTGCTTTTTCTTCTCCATTAACTAAGAAAGGTCTAATAGCTGCATGTGGACAAACAAAAGAACATTGATTACATTGAATACATTTGTCTATTTGCCACTCAGGTACATTAACTGCAATACCGCGTTTTTCGTATGCAGCAGTTCCATGTGGAAATATTCCATCTTCTGCCTCTGTAAATGTACTTACTGGTAATGAGTCCCCTTCTTGCCTTGTCATAGGAACTAAAACATTCTTGATGAAATCTGGAAGCTCTTTAGCCACTGCTACTTCATCTTGATGTTCCGCTTCTGTCCAATTTGCTGGTATTTCTACCTTTACTAATGCATCTATTCCTCTATCTATAGCATCGTAGTTCATTTGAACTATTTTTTCTCCTTTTCTTCCATAGGAATGTTCAACTGCTTCTTTTAGATATCTTACAGCATCCTCTATATCAATAACATTTGCAAGCTTAAAGAATGCAGATTGCATAATAGTATTTGTTCTATTACCTAGTCCTAGGTCTTCAGCTATCTTTGTAGCATCGATTATATAAAAACTGATATCGTTTTCCACAATGTACTTTTTCATATTAGCTGGAAGCTTTTCATCTAATTCTTCATTTGACCATCTACAGTTTAATAGGAATGTGCCACCTTTTTTAAGTCCCTTTAATAAATCATATTGATTAACATAAGCTGGTGTTGAGCAAGATGTAAAGTCTGCTTCGTCTATTAAGTAAGTAGATTTTATTGGTTGTTTTCCAAATCTTAAGTGAGATATTGTAACTCCACCTGATTTCTTACTATCATAGGAGAAGTATCCTTGTGCATATAAGTCAGTATTATCTCCGATTATTTTAATTGAGTTTTTATTAGCTCCTACAGTTCCGTCTGAGCCTAATCCCCAGAACTTACATCTTATAGTTCCTTTTGGAGCTGTTCTTATCTCTTCTTTTATTTCTAATGATAAATTAGTTACATCATCTACTATACCAACTGTAAATCCATTGGCTGGTTTTTCTTTCTTTAGATTGTCAAATACAGCCTTGATTTGTGATGGAGTAGTATCTTTGGAGCCTAAACCATATCTTCCACCTACTATAAGTGGTGCATTTTCCATATTGTAGAATAGTGTTCTAACATCTTGGTGTAATGGTTCACCTAGTGCTCCTGGTTCCTTTGTTCTATCTAATATAGCTATTTTCTTAACTGTCTTTGGTAATGCATTAAAGAAATATTTAGATGAAAATGGCCTGTATAGATGAACTTTGATTAGACCATATTTTTCTCCCCTAGCATTCAAATAATCTATTGTTTCTTCAATAGTTTCACATACTGAACCCATAGCTATTATTATATGTTCTGCATCTTCTGCTCCATAATAATTAAATGGATGATATTCTCTTCCAGTAATAATGCTAATTTCTTTCATATAATCAGCAACAATATCAGGTATTGCGTCATAGAACTTATTAGCAGCTTCCTTAGCTTGGAAGAATATATCAGGGTTTTGAGCAGTTCCCTTTGTATATGGATGCTCAGGACTTAATGCTCTATTTCTAAATTCATTAATTGCATCATAATCAACTAATTTTGCTAAGTCCTCATAATCTATTTCTTCTATTTTTTGAATCTCATGTGAAGTTCTAAATCCATCAAAGAAATGCACAAATGGAACTCTTGATTTAATAGCACTTAAATGTGCAATTCCTCCTAAATCCATTACTTCTTGAACACTTCCTGAAGCTAAAAGAGCAAATCCAGTTTGTCTAGTTGCCATAACATCTGAATGATCTCCAAAAATGGATAGAGCATGACCAGCTATAGCACGTGCTGTTACATGGAATACTCCTGGCAGAAGCTCTCCTGCTATTTTGTACATATTAGGAACCATTAATAACAAGCCTTGAGAAGCCGTAAATGTAGTTGTCAATGCCCCTGCTGAAAGTGAGCCATGGACAGTTCCTGCGGCTCCTGCTTCTGATTGCATTTCTGCAACATGTACTGTTTGCCCAAATATATTTTTCTTTCCATGGGCAGCCCATTCATCAACAAGCTCTGCCATAGTTGAAGATGGAGTTATAGGATAGATACCTGCAACTTCTGTGAAAGCGTATGCAACATGGGCAGCAGCAGTATTTCCGTCCATGGACTTCATAACTTTTGCCATTTTTATTACCCCCTTATATTAAAAATACTGTATACAATACATTTCTATCTTTAAGTATAGTAAACTCTCCCTTTAAAGTCAATAAATCGAACCTTTATTAAATCTTACAAAAATGTTTTAATTATCAAAAAATTTAAACTATTGGACTTATGGTAGTAAACCTTTTCTTCCCCTTCAGCTCTAAAAACTTTGCCAATCTATTTCTAGATAAATTCATGATTAAATGCTCTGGCATTTCAATAGAAGCCAATACCTCAATTGCCTTATGAAATACTCCTACATCAAAGGCTATGTGCGAATCACTCCCCACAGTAATCATTACCTCATTTTCCTTACATAGTTTAGCTATTTCAATACAATTATTCAAACTACCATGTCTACTAGAAACAAATGAGCTATTATTTATTTCAATTAAGGTTCCTGTTTCTTTAGCCTTTTTCACAAACCTTTCATAATCTATGGGAAATACAGGATTTCCGGGATGGGCTATAATATCTACATTTTGATTTTCCATAGCTTTTATAATAGCATTAGTGTTCTTATCTTCTCCTCCTGATTCAATACAGGCATCGTGTAATGAAGCAATGACAATATCTAGTCTTGCCAAATGTTCGTCTGATATATCTAGATTACCTTCATAATCCATTATATTTGCTTCTACTCCCCTAAGCACTTCAACACCATATATGGTTTCTGGAATGACCTTTTGGTTTAAAATATGCCAAATAGTCGAGGAACCTTTCATTCCAGGCCCATGATCAGTTATAGCAATCATCTCTAAGCCTTTATTATTTGCCTCCCTAGCAATCTCTATAACTGTACTATAAGCATGACCACTTGCTAAGGTATGGCAGTGTGTATCAACCACAAATTTCATTAGAATAACACCCTTTCTTAATTTTACCTTTGTTTATTTGCAATTTCCTTCTTCCTTTCATACTCCTGCTTCATTCTCTTGTCTAATTCTATAGCTGCATTATAACCAAATTGCTTTTGCCTAGTATTTCTCGTAGCTACTTCAAGAATCATGGCTACATTTCTTCCTGGTCTAACTGGTATTGTCAACTTTATTACCTTTCTGCCAAGAATCTCTATGTATTCATCGTCTAGTCCTAATCTGTCGTATTCCTTATGAGAATCCCATTCCTCCAATTGTACAACTAAGTCTATAGCTTCCCATTTCTTAACTGCTCCAATACCATATAGTCTCTCAATATCTAGTATCCCTAACCCTCTTATTTCGAGGAAATGTCTAATTAATTCTGGAGACTCGCCAATAAGTAAATCTTCTCCTACCTTTTTTATCTGAACTGCGTCGTCTGCCACAAGCCTATGTCCTCTCTTTACTAATTCAAGGGCAGTTTCGCTTTTACCTACTCCACTTTCTCCAGTTATTAAAATTCCCATACCGTAAACTTCTATTAGAACTCCATGCATAGTTATTTGTGGTGCTAATACTTCGTCAAGATAATTACTTAACTTATTTATGAATTTAGTAGTCGTCTTATGAGTTCTTAGTATTGTTCTATCATATTTTTCTGCAGCTGCAATTATCTCATCAAAGATTTCCAAGTCTCTTGTTACAATAACTGCAGGTATTGGATATTGAAAAATAGTGTCTAGCCTTGCTGCTCTAACATTTTTGTCAAGTGCTGATAAATAGTGCCACTCTGCATTCCCGATTATCTGAAGTCTCTTATAGCCAAAATAATTAAAAAAACCAACTAGTTGAAGTCCTATTCTATTAAGCTCATTTCTAGTTATTTCAGATACAGGATTATGAGGCTTATGAATTACCTCTAGTCCTAAATCCTCTATCAATCTATCAATTGATACTGATTTCATAAATTCCCTCCTCTTCTTACTTATCTGATCTAAAAAAGTCATATACCTGCTGAGCAGCTAGTTTATTCATGCCTTTAACATCTGCAAGGTCTTCAACTACTGCTTTCTTAATATTATCCACAGAACCAAAGGCTTTTAAAAGTGCTTTCTTTCTTTTATCCCCAATTCCGCTAATATCATCAAGAATAGATCTTATCATCTTTTTATCTCTAAGACTTCTATGATAAATTATAGCAAATCTATGAGCTTCGTCCTGTATCCTAGCTATTAGCTTAAAACTCTCACTATTTGCAGGCAAACTTATTTCTTCATCCTCATAGGTTAATGCCCTAGTTCTATGGAAATCGTCCTTTACAAGTCCACAAACTGGTATGCTAATCTCTAGTTCTTTTAATACCTTCTTAGCTACATTAACCTGTCCCTTTCCTCCATCCATCATGATTAGATCTGGAAAGACAGAAAAGCTTTCTACTGTGGATAAGTTTTCCTTTATCATATTTTTTTCTTTTAATCCTCTGCTAAATCTTCTATATATGATTTCCTCCATACTCCCATAATCATCTGGACCAATAATTGTCTTAATTTTAAATCTTCTATAGTCACTATTTTTTGGTTGTCCATTTTCAAATACTACCATGGAGCCTACAGATTCTACGCCTTGGATATTTGATATGTCAAAGGCTTCTATTCTCCTTGGTATATGGTCAAGATTTAGAACTTCTATTAACTCATTTAGTGCCTTTTTATTGCCTTCCATCTTCCTCTTAATCTTCTCACTATATTTATCTAGCATATCTAAAGCATTTTTCCTTACCATTTCAACAAGAAGATTTTTTTCACCTCTTTTTGGAACTTTCAAAACTACTTTTGAGCCTCTTTTATCACTAAGCCAGCTGGCTACCGCTTCCATATCTTCAAATTCTTCTTCTATTAAGATTTCCTTAGGAACATATGGTGTTCCTATATAAAATTGCTTTACAAAGGAACTTAGTATCTCACCTCTTGTCTGATATTCAGTATCTATAAGTATAAAATGTTCTCTGCCTGTTACCTTTCCTCCCCTTATGAAGAATATTTGTACACAGGCTTCATCTATACCATTTGCCATTCCTATTATATCCTGATCCACCATGGTAGTTGTGGACACTATCTTTTGTTTTTCCAGCATCATGTTTAGTGAATTCATTTTATCTCTAAATCTAGCGGCATTTTCAAAGTCCAAATTCTTAGATGCTTCCTTCATTTTGTTTTCTATTACTTCTATAAGTTTTTCTTCTTTTCCGCTTAAGAACATAATGATTTCGTCTATCATCTCCATGTATTTTTTCTCATCTACATCTTGATGACATGGTCCAAAGCACTTTCCTATGTAATAGTTGAGACATGGTCTCTGTCTTTTTTCATTTTTGTTAAAATTCATGTTACATGTTCTAAGAGGATAAAGATTGTTGATAATTTCCAAGGTATCATTTACAGCTCCAACACTTGTATAGGGTCCAAAGTATCTTGCCCCATCCTTAATAATTCTCCTAGTTTTCATCACTCTGGGGAATTTTTCGTTTATAGTCACCTTTATATATGGGTATTGCTTATCATCTCTCAATAAAATGTTATACTTAGGCTTATACTTTTTTATTAAATTAGCCTCAAGTATTAATGCTTCAACTTCAGTATCTGTAATAATATACTCAAATTCTTCGATATTCTTAACCATTGCATTTACTTTAGGTGTGTGATTCTTAGACGACTGAAAGTACTGTCTAACTCTTTTCTTCAGTGACACTGCTTTGCCAACATATATTATCTGTTCATCTTTATTCTTCATTAAATATACACCAGGTTTATCTGGTAGCTTCTTCAGTTCTTCTTCTAAGTTAAACAATGATTTCACCCTTACTTGTTTATAATATATAATAATAATATCATATTTGCTGTTGTTTAAATTGAAAAAATGTATATAATTTAGATTATAGAATGTTTTAATTCAGGAGGTAGTGTATGTCACAAACGAGAAAAGCAGTAATTTTCTTTTTATCATTTTTTATTGCATTAGTACTAGTATCCTTATTATTTCAAATCATTAGCCCACTTATAGCAAATATGGATCAAGGTACAATATTTAATATTATTTCTCCACTCTTCACCACTATTGGGCTATTGCTATTCATCTTATTGCAGGCACTAATTAGATACATGTTCTACAAGAAGCTTCTGACATCTGATGTAAGCTTAGTATCAGCTAATATAACTAAGTTTGGTTTGAAGGAAAGACTACTTCCTTATACTATTCTTATGTTTATACATTTACCAGCATTTCTTGGACAGATAGTACTTAATTATACTTTTATAATTAGAATACTAATGATTATAGGCTCTATAATTATTATAGAATTATTATTAAGAATAACTAATCAAAATACAAGGGTGTATTTAAGGAATAATGATATTCTAATCACAGGATTTGATGGAAGATCTGAAATCCCTTTTGGAGTGAGTATAAATATAAATAACGATTCAGGCTTCTATAGATATAAGGATATTGAAAATTATAAAGTATTACCAAATCACATTGAACTAAAGATTGTAAATGGCTATGGGAAAATCACGTTTATAGCTAACGAAGAAATGACAAAACAGGCTACTGAATTAATGAAGGAAAAGGAAGTACCTGTTAGGGAATAGTAAAATAATTGATTAATGCAGTGAGGATAGTGTCCATCCCCACTGCATTTTTATCTTGACTCAATGCTTTTTATCAGTTCATCTATATTGGGATAGGGTGCATTTAAGGATCTAGCTTTTTCTAGCTCTTCCCTTGATAGCTCATACTGCCCTATATCATAATAAATAATTCCCAGCATATAATGTCCATCTCTTGGTGATAACCTAGCTAAGGCCTTAGCATGCTCTAATGCTTTGTTGTAGTTGCCTGCTACTGCCTCTGCCCTTGAAGTCATCCATAATACCTCTATATTAATATTTTTATCTCTAGGCCTTTGATTCAAAATCTCCTCGCCAACCTTAGCTGCTTCCTTCCAATTTTGATTTGCATCATGCTTGTATAGTTCTTCTAGCTTAACTAGTGCACCATTATTTCCATAACTAAAGCCATATACTAATCCTGAAATTCCAAGTGTAATAGTTAGTACAATGAATACTGCCTTACCTAGGTACCATTTAGTCTTACTATCCTTTTTAACTTTAACTATTCCTGATGCAAGAAAACCACCTATTAATCCACCCATATGTCCAAAGTTATCAATTCCTGTATTCATAAATCCATAAACTAAGTTAATACCTATAGTCGTTAGAATACTACGACCAAAGTAGACCTTAAAAAGATTAGGATATTCAACACCAAAATACAATAGAGCACCCAATAATCCAAATATGGCTCCTGAAGCTCCAACAGATGGATTTATAGAGAACATAAAGCTTAAAAGACTTCCCATAAATCCAGCTATAAAATAAATAAATAAAAACTTAGCACGGCCATATATTCTCTCTACTGTGGGACCAACTGCATACAGTGAGTAGCAGTTAACTAGCAAATGTGTAATATTTGCATGTAAAAAAATTGGTGTAATAAATCTCCAATACTGACCATTCAAAATGTTTATATTAACCTTTGCTCCAAAAACACTTAATAGCTCATTGTAACTCCTTCCAGTCCTAAATGAAAAATAGTTCAAAAATGCCCAAACTGCTATATTTATAGCTATTAATGTGTAGGTAATTGTTGGTTTCCGCGCTCTTAGTGTCACAGGTCTTTTTTCCTGATAATAATCTTCTTTATTATAGCTTTCCTCATTATAACTTCTATTGTTATCATTCATAAGTAAAGTCCTTTCTAATATATTAATTATACTACTCTCATAATTGCCTCTCATTATTATATTGTATTGTTGTTTGACAAAGATTTCAACCTATTTAACATATAATTCACCTCTTTGTTTTTGGTACTATCATTTTATTTTTTGACATATAATTCTACTACTAATCAATACGGAGGAAAACTATGATTGTTTTTATTAGATTGAAAATGTTAAGGACATTATTAATAATTATTACCCTTCTAGTTATTATTCTATTAGGAATATATGTCCATTACTTGTCCAGCATTAATTCTACATTTTTTATTGAAGATAGCATAAAAGAATTTTTGACTTCTAAGGTTCAAGAGATATTTAGTAAAAGAAACAAAGCCATACTAGATGAAAAGATAGAAATTCTAGATGGCTTATATGATAAATCACTAAGAAATGGCCAATGGGCATATGAGCATGAAATAAAAAAAATGAAATACTTACATAATTGGTCCCATCGACAGTCAGTAAGTTTCACTAAAGTAGATTCTCAACTTCTCATTAGAAGCGTTAAGGAAAAAGGAAATGGATATATCCTTAATATTCTAGCATCAACAGAATATGAGTACGTTTATTTAGATAGTCCCGAGATAAAAAATACTTTTAGAATAGGTACTTATCATTCCCTAGATTTGATGGCCAAAGATGATAAATTTTTGATTACAAAGGAATGGTATACAGATCCATTTGCCGACTCATTACTCTTAGATGAACTCAAGAATGAAGAAATAAAAAAGATAATCTTATCAGGGGAAAATAAGGATCTATCTTCATTAAATGAAGGTAGAATGAAGGCAGTTAAATATGCAGATGAATTTTGTGGTGCAGCAAGTCTTCCCGAGTATGGATTTAAATATAATCCAAAATATAAGAACTATAATTCTTTAGGTGGAGACTGTACTAATTTTGCTTCCCAAGTTATGCATGCAGGCGGTTTCAAGAGAAATGATACTTGGAATTATAGTAATGGCTCAGGTTCAAAAGCTTGGGTAAACGCACAAGCCTTTAAGAACTATATGTTGTACAGCGGAAGAGCTTCATTAATCACTAGCGGAAACTATGACAAAGTTTTAAAAGCTTCCTATAAGCTACTGCCAGGAGATATTATTGCATATGAGAAAAAGGGAACCATTGCTCACATATCAGTAATTACTGGTATAGACTCAAAAGGATATGCCCTTGTAAACTCACATAATTCCGATCGTTATAAGGTTCCATGGGACTTAGGTTGGAATAATAAGGGCATAAAGTTTTGGCTCATACATACTCACTTTTAAAGAACAATTCAAGGGCAAGGGTAAAATAAATTTATCCCTTGCTTTTTTCCATGTCCAAATATAAAAAGTCATATATCTCCAAACTATATGTTAATAATATTAATCTCATTATTAACTAATTTAAAAAATATATTAAATACTCTTAGGAAATGTGTTGACATTTTAAAATTTTCAATTACAATTATATTAGGAATCAAAAAGAGTTTATCATTAGGAGGTTTATAATGAAAGAGCTGCTACTAAAAAGAAAAAGCAAATTTATTTTGTATGTTATTGCATGCTTTCTGCCAGTTATAGATACACTGTTAAGAAATGTTTCTATGTCCTTAATAATGGGAAGCATAGAAGCAAAAGATATGAATTATTTCATTAAAGTCTTTACTATTTCAATAATCTTTACTATTTTTGGAATACTGCTTTACGTCATATCTAGATTTATGAGAATTAGTTATATGCGCGACACTATCCTAGATGTTAGAGTAAACGCATTTGATAAAATTTTGAAATATTCCTATAAGAATTTTAGCAAAAAATCTAAGGATGTTTACATATCAAATCTTGTAAATGACATTAACCTATTTGAGCAAAATTTCTTCCTAAGGTTAATAAATACCATCTTTCAAGGTGGCTGGTATCTTGTATCACTAATAATATTGTTCTTCTTAGATTTTAAATTTGCATTAGGTATCTTTGCTATATCCATTATAATATTTTTTATAAGTAAATCTTTTGAGGGCAGAACTGTAAAATTACAGGAAGAGGTTTCAGAAAATAATGAAAGCTTCACCACGAATATCTCTAATACCTTTAATGGACTTGAAATTTTAAAACTAAATAATATTGAAGATAGATTCTTATATAATACTTTAAAAGCAATTGATAAGGTGGAAAAAAAGAAGCTACGCTATACAGTTTTTACCGAAGGCCAAAGAAGCTTTACTAACTTCCTTGGATTTGTAATATTTGTAGGTATAATAATTTATGCTGTTAACTTAGTTCTCCAAGGGGCATCTTTTACTAAAGTTACATTAATGATACAGTTATCAAATGGGTGTATATGGCCTATAGTTCAAATCCTCCCTTGGTTTAATGAGTTAAAAGCATCTGCTAAAATATATGACAAAATTACTAAAGTTGACGAGGAAAGAGTCTCTAGTATAGTCAAAGAAAAAGACTTTAAATTTGATTCTATATTAGAAGTAAGTAAGCTGAAGTTCAGATATGATAACAAAGAAATTCTTAAAGGTGCATCCTTTACTATTGAAAAAGGCAAAAAATACTTACTTAAAGGTGCCAGTGGATCTGGAAAATCAACATTAATCAACCTTCTTTCCATGGTCAACGATGATTATGATGGCAAAATAAGCTTAGACGGAGTAAATTATAGGGAGATTAATGAAAAAAGCTTTAATGATAACATATCATTTGTCTATCAGGATGTGTTTTTATTTGAAGATACAATTTTCAATAATATAGCTTTGTTCAAAGATATACCAGAAAAAATGATATTAAAAGCCGCAGAAGGTGCAGGACTTACGGAGTTTTTAAATGAAAGAAGCCTAGGAATCCAGGAAAAGCTAATGGAAAACGGTAAAAATCTCTCAGGCGGTCAAAGGCAGAGAATCTCCATAGCTAGAGCTTTAGCAAAGAGCGCTGATATTTTATTTGTAGATGAGGCCACATCAAGCCTAAATGAGGAATTAGGCAGGGCTATTGAAAATACTCTATTATCTCTAGATAGTACTGTTATTGCGATTTCTCATAGATATTATGAAGATATCAGCGAAAAATACGATTATGTCCTTGAAGTAAAAGATGGTTTAGTATATCAGCATAGCAGTCAGGATTACTTTAACATGGAGGTGGTTGCTATATGAAAAAATCAATATTTAAAGCAATCCCACATCTTCTATTAGTTATAGTTATTGCCTTAATATGTGCTGTTCTAGAAGGAGCTATGTCATTATCCATGATGAAAACAATTGATATAGGCGTAGCTGGTGACAAGGATGCATTCAGAGTGGAAGCTATTAGACTCATAATTCTTGCATTATCTATACTTCCTGCAAGTGTACTCTTATCCTTTGGGAAAGGGCTTTATAAAAGAAAAGCTAATGTTTCAGCAAAGGTTAATTTTGTAAGTAGGGTCTTTAATAAAAATATCAATGAATTTCAAAAAGATAATAATGCAAAGTATGTGTCTGCCTTAACTAATGATATAAACACTATTGAAACTAATTATATTGACGGTATATACGAGGTCATATTAGGAATTGTATATTTTATAGTAAGTGTAGCTGTTATCGCCTATGTCAGTCCTGTTGCTTTAGGAATTGGTGTTGGTATAGGAGTTATCAGCACTGTACTTTCTATTGTAATAGGTAAGCCAATGCAAAAACATCATACTCAAAGAAGTGAGCTTTATGAAGGCTATACTTCTTATATAAAAGAAGTTTTAAGTGCTTTTCATATAATAAAATCAAATAATTTAAATGAAAAAGTTAAAAGTGACTTTTACAATAGAAGTCATGCTATACAAGAAAAAGGATATGTGATCGATAAAATATATACCTATATCAGTGCTCTACAAAATCTAAACATGTTTCTAGCTCTTTTTGCTTTACTTGGTATATCTGCATATATGGCTATACAGGGAACCCTTACCTTAGGTGGTGTCATATTAGTCATAAATAACATGGAAAAAATTTTAGTCCCTATTATGAGATTTGGTGAATGGATGCCTAAAATATTTGCAACTAAGAAATTGTTTGTAAAAATTGAAGATAATCTTACTAACCAAGACAATTATGAAGAGACTATTTCAATGGAAGGGTTCAAAGATTCCATTGAATTTAATAATGTTACCTTCGGATATGAAGATGGGGATATCTTGCAGGATATTAGTCTGTCCATAAAAAAAGGAGAAAAATACTTGATTATTGGACCAAGCGGTGGTGGAAAGTCCACTTTACTTAAGCTGTTAAGAAAATATTTCTCTCCTAAAGGCGGAGAGATACAAATAGACAATAAAAACCTAAAGGATATTACAAAAACAAGCTATTTCAAAAACATATCAAATATCGAGCAACAGGTCTTTCTTTTTGAAGACACTCTAAGAAATAATATTACTTTATATAAGGATTTTTCAGAAGTTGAAATAAATACTGCCATTGATAGGGCAGGATTAAAGAGTTTTATCGAGTCCCTATCTCAAGGACTAGACACTATGATTTATGACAATGGTAAAAACATCTCTGGCGGAGAAAAAAGTAGAGTTGCCATTGCTAGAGGACTTTTACAAAAAGCTGATATTATCTTTCTTGACGAAGCCTTTGCAAGCCTAGACTCTAAGATTGCAAAGGAAATTGAAAATACTATTCTTAATCTAGAAGGAATAACTGTAGTTAATGTAAGTCATGTAATATTTGAAGAATCTAAGAATAGATATAATAATGTGTTTGTGGTTAAGAATAAAGGTGTTTATTCAGTTTAAAACGGTGCTTATTTCATTCCCCTAAAGCAGAGGATCGAAGTTCTTGCTTCGTTCTCCTGCTTTATTTGATCCACTAAAAGAAAAGCGAACAATGGGTTGCTACTTCATTCCATGCTTTAGTTTTGGGACTTTTTTTGGTATAATACATATAATAAATAAAAGGTAAAACAAGGATGATGACAATGAAGATAATTATTGATGCGGATGGTTGTCCTGTTGTGGACTTAACTATAAAAATAGCTAAAGAATATAATTTAGGAGTTACGATTGTAAAAAACTATGCCCATGAAATCTATGATGATTATGCAACTATAGTTACTGTTGACCTTTCTCCAGATAGCGCTGACTATTATATAGTAAACATAACTGAAGATAATGATATAATTGTTACTCAAGATTATGGTCTTGCTGCAATGGTTTTATCAAAGCTAGGTATATGCATCAATCAAAACGGACTTATCATTTCTAAGGACAATATTGATCAGCTTTTGAGCAGAAGACATCTGCACAGCGAGTTGCGTAGAAAGCATAAGTATTATACCAAGGCTAAGAAAAGAAAGTCCATTGATAATGTTCAATTCGAAAGGAATTTAAGGATACTAATTGAAGGAATTGTAATAGAAAATTAAGTGTTTTATCAAATGGCTGGCATGTAATGGCCAGCTTCTTACTATACATTAACAGTGGGAGATGAGTCCTATACCTATGCTAATTGGCGCCCTCTACATTATAAGGACATTGTTATTCCTCTAACTAACCCATCCTTATCTATTATAGCACCTAAAACATCTCCACATTTTAAGTCTTGAAATTCTATATTCATAACCTTATCACTTCTTTGAAGAATTATAATAACATCATCTATTATAGTCAATATCGGTGTCACATCTATGGTATTGTCGTCTATATGCTGTTCAATTTCTATGGTTCTGTTTTCATGGTCTATTTTTCTTATCATTCCATACACAAATATTTCCCCATTTAAATAGTCACATTCTGGAAAATCCTTGTATTTGCTTATGATGACCTTGTTTTCTCCATTATCCCATTTCACTTCGCATCCTAGGCTTTCTGCAATTGCTCTTATTGGGACAAAGGTCCTGCTATTATAAATAAATGGTTCTGTATCTGTTTCAATAATCCCACCATTTACCTCTATTCTTGTCCCATTAATTAGCACTTCAATTCTTTTAAAATATCCTCCAGCAAGGGATGTAGCAGAAAATAATAGAATCATTCCTATTAATAAAATTTTTATAACCTTTTTCATAGTAAAGCCCCCTAATTTGCTTTTACTATGAGTCTTGACAAATTAGAGGGGCTTATTCAAATATCTTATTTTTTCAATATTTTTTTGAGATATTGTCCAGTATATGATTCTTTGACCTTGCATATTTCCTCAGGTGTGCCTTGGGCTACTATTGTTCCGCCTTTTTCTCCACCTTCTGGTCCTAGATCTATTATATAGTCTGAAGTCTTTATAACATCTAGATTGTGCTCTATAACTACTACTGCATTTCCTGCTTCAACTAGTTTATTTAGCACATTTATAAGCTTGTGTATATCTGCTATATGAAGTCCAGTTGTAGGCTCATCAAGAATATATAGAGTCTTACCAGTACTTCTCTTGCTAAGCTCTGTAGCTAGCT
>Ga0265293_10004571_pt1 | contig 24267 bp, 30 predicted proteins | sample Munlanlewell138R_FD_192505 | JGI IMG/M metagenome (GOLD analysis project Ga0265293, IMG submission 192505) | Leachate microbial communities from a municipal landfill in Southern Ontario, Canada - Leachate well 138R | ecosystem: Engineered > Solid waste > Landfill > Unclassified | place: Canada...
AGCCGGACATTCAATCCTTCCTTGCCGTATTGCAGTCGAACGTCCATGCGGCCCGCCTTTTTCCTTTTATCCTTCTTGAAACTCGATCACGTTGCCGCGATTCAGCAAAAACCGCGGATCCACGGCGGCTTTGGCGCGACGTTCGTCGAATAGTAGCGGCGATAAAATGGAGCCGCATGTAGAGGGACAAAATAAACTGGAAAATGAAACAAAATAAACTGGAAAATTCGGGATGGGTAGAAACGGAAAGGGCCGGGTGCAGACCCGGCTTTTATGTGTTGGTTTAAGCTCTTTAAAGGCTCTTAAAAAGTCGAATGAAAGTTAAAGAAACACGGCTCCTTCCAGAAATTCCTCGCTCGCGTTGTACACCGAAAGGGCCGGTTCCTGCCGGGTTGGCATGTCCGCCGCTGCGGTTGCAAACCATGCGTCCCGGCGGATCCCCGGCGTGAGCTTGCGGTGCAGGGTCTGGGTCCAGGTGCCTCCGACATCTGCCGCGCCGTAGGAGTAGGAGTCCTCCCGGCATCCGGCAAACTGTACGATCTGCCCGGCCCATGCGTCTCGGCGCTGGTCACCCAGGTTAAGCTCCAGTTGTACGTAGCGCGGCTGAAAACCGAAGCCGAACGTCACAGCGCGTCCGAGCTTGCGCCAGTTGCCCTCGGCATGGCAGGTATCCGTGAACAACTCAAGGCGGCAGGGGCGGAGGGTACTGAGAAAATCCCAAATGTCGTCGTCCCACCAGGTGCCGTCGAACAGCACAACCCCCTCGTCGTAACCGTCCTCTTCGTCGCCATTGCGGTCCGGGCACTGTGTGCCGTGGCTGGAGATGGAGACGGTCAACAGGTCGCCGGGCGCCATGTCCTCGTTGGCGGCGCGTATGGCCGCCTTGAGGCCAGCGATGGTCGCGGCGGAGTCGAGCAGGAGCGTGACCGGCCGGTCGGGCATCCAGCCGGCTACCGTGGCGGCGTCCACGTCGCAGCCTGGGCAGTCCAGACCGTCCGACGTAGAGAGGACGCCGACGCATACCGCCCGGCGGATCGTGGCGGAATCGTCCGGCGCGATCGAAGGCGGGAGCGTGACCTGCTCTCCTGCGTCCGCCACCGGTTCGGGGGACGCGCAACCGGTCAAAACTAAAACGCCCAACGCAACAACATAACCGCGTATAAGTTTCATTTTTTTTTGCTTTCTGCGGCCCACTGATCCGCCCGTGCCCACCGCTCATGCCACCGTTCTACCTCCGCCCGGGTCGGTTGCGCGGGCGGATGCACCGCCGCCCGTTGTTCCGCCACCGGATCAACCGGCCCCCGCGCCACGCAGCCGGCCAGAGCCACAAGGCACACGCACGTTTTGCAACTTCTCACTCCGTCACCTCCTACTTGCTACTCCAACGCCTCCACCCGCTCGACCAGGTTGGTAAGGTAGTCGCGAACCGAAACCCAGTTAGTGACGGGCACTGACGTGTAGGTGTAGTACACACCGTAGGTCGGGACGTTAGTAACAACGAACGTCGTGGAGCCGTCAACCGTGTCGGCATAAGTGCCGAGTACGTTGCTCGCAGCTACGCCGAGGACGGTGTTGGTGAACTCCGGTTCGCTTGGCTCCGTGGCATAGACCCACCGACCGCTGTAGGGACGAAACTTCATGAGGCTTTCGTGTTTTTGCCATCCGAACCCAGAGGCGTCAAAGTCCCACGCACCTACAACGAAAGAGGCGGAAACTACGCCTGTCTCTGCGCCACTACAGCCGAAAAACGGATACCGTAAAACAGCAAGACTCCCAGTGACGGAGCCAGCGTAAGGAGCGAAAGACAGCAAACTGTCGCCTTGCCAGCAGATCGGCTCCATTGCGGAAAACTCTTTCGACAGAATGAACTCATAGGTATTCCCGAATATCTCGAATCCGTAGGCGTTGGTAAAAACGGGAGAATATGTAAGTTCGCTAAGACCTTCCTTTTGTTCACCTCCTTTATAGGAATACCACCCTAAGGCATCCGCGGGGTTGACAGCCGTCGCGCCGCTTTGTTTGACCAGTATCCGACCCCAGGCGCTCGTGCCAGAGACGACCTGCGCGTTGGTCACGACGGGAACTTGCAAGTTCTCCATGAGCCACTCGCCGGAAACCTGCCATGCGCCGGTGGAAACGAGCGAGACAACGGCCGCGTCGCGGGAAGCGGCGGCGGAGTCTGCGGCGGTGGCTATGTTCTGGCTCACAGCCCCGCCGTCGGTCAGGTTGGCCCAGGCGTGGGTGTGCACCACGTCGGCCTTGCCGGTCTCGACGGCGGCCACCCGCGCTTGCGCGTTCGTCCCGGCGGCCGCGCCGGTGTCCCAAAACAACATACGAGTAGAGGTTAAATCCTCGGCCAGTGCGGATCCGGCCAACACCACCAGCAGCGCGGGCGCGAGGCGGAGTATGCGAGAAAGGGTTTGCAACCATTTTTTCGCACGCTTGCGCTTGCCGGCCAGCCAGCCGGCAAGGTAAACGGCCAGCGCGGCGGCAGGCCCCTCGGCCCGGCGCCTTGCGCTGGTCACGCCCTGCCATGTATCCGACGATATGCTCGTGCCGTCGGAAAAATGTAGCGAGTTCGTGCCGATGTTGACGATCGAATACCCGCACATGTCGAGTTGCCCCCCCAGCGTCACGTTGCCGTTGGTCTCGACGCGCAGAGCCTCGGAGTACATGTTGTACGAGGTCCGCTTGCCGGGTGTGGCCACGATCACGAGCGGGTAGTGCGCCGCCGCGTTGGTCGCCGACGCGATGGGGTTAAAAACGAACGCCTGCATCTCCGGGCACATCCCGAACTCGTACCTATACTGAGCCGAGGTCCAGCACACCGGCGAACCCCAGCTTGTCCCAGAGTACGACCGGAACAGCGGTGAATAGACGAAATGCCCCGTCCCCACTGTCACGTCGTTGCTGACCGTGATCGCGGTGGGTGTGGTCGCGCCCCTGGCCGTGACTGTCTCCAGCGTGTCGGTCTCGTTGGTCAGGTAGCCGCGCTCGGTTATAGTCAGGTCCAGCTCGTTGGTCATGTCGATGGCGGCGTCCAGCACGTTGCTGGACAGGATCGTATCGCGCGCCTCCGCCAGTGCATCTGCCGCCGCCACGACCTGCTGGCTTACGGTCCCGCCGTCGGTGATATCCTCCCATACGTGCGTATGCACCACGTCGGCCTTGCCGGTTTGGAGCACGGAAATTTCGGCCATGCGCTCGACGTTGCTAGCGAGCAGGCCAGACACGTCGCCGCTCGTGCCCCAGGGGACACTCGGCGCGGAGATGGCGGAATAAAGCCCGGTTACACTCCCCGCGGTCCATGTGTTCGTGCCCCAGTCGGTCCAGTTGGTGGATAACATTCCCACAGCCAGGTAGTTGGTCCACGTCGTGCCGCCGTCAAGCGAGCGCTCGACGAGCAGGCCATCCACGCCTCTGGGCAGTTGCCAGGCTATGACCAGTGCATTTGAGGCGTCAGCCGTACCGCTCCACGTCCAGCACATATTCGTGGTCGTGGGCGTCCGGCCGTACTCATTCGTGCAAGTCAAGCGGTAGTAGTTGGTATAAGCCCCATTGGTGTACACACCGCCCGTTGTCCATGAGGCCCATGCGTCCGCGACATTCGTCCATGACCCCACGCTCACATCGCCCAGAAACTCCACCGGGCCGTAGATCGCGCCGCCAAATGCAGTCCCCGCGCAGAGGAGCGCCATCAAAAAAATCGCTGGTTTCTTCATTTTTTTTCGCCTCCGAAGTTAAGGACCGAACTCCGCCACGACCTTGCCCATGCTGGTTCGTAGCTGAACATACCGTTTGCCGTCGCGGACAACCTCGAAAGCCCCATAAGAGTAAAGTTGGCTCGGCGCCGGATCGCCCCGGTTAACATCCAAGAGGATGCGCACCGGAATCTGTGCCGAATACTTGTGCACGCCGGACGCCGACACCAGCGCGACCTCCAGCGTGCAGTCGAGCGTGCTTGACGTGCCGAGGGCAGCCACCAAGGCCGCAGTATTGAGCGAAAAATCGGCCGTGTAGTACGCATCCGTCCCGGTCCCGTGTAAAGTAAACTCTGACACGCTTGCCAGCAGCGCTCCGGCGCTTAAATCCGCCGTTTCCCGTAAACCGATTAAAACCGTGTAACCCGCCGGCAACTCGCCGGCCTCGTAGTAGTTGTCGCCGCTCGACGCCGCTTTCACGAAATAAACCGTCACCGGCTCGAGGTCCCGAGCGACCAGGTCCATGGTCGTGATGCGGTTCGTTGAGTTCAGACCGTCCGTCAACGCCTTGTTTTCATAATCCCACCAGACTTTCACCGCTCACCTCCTCACCAGTATCGGAAGCCGTTGGTGCCTGGGAGGTCCCAGTTAACAACCCATAGCAGCCCCGCCAGATAAATATCCAACGCCACGCCCTCCTGGCAGTCTTCCGCCGTAGGGAACACGATTTGAAACGGGTTCCCGCCATACTCGCCCGCGGGCAAAACCGTACACACCCGCTCATTAGTCGCGGCCGCCCCCCATTGCTCCAGGTGGTAGTAGCTATTGGTGTCGATCGCCCCCCCGCCGCCCACGAGATCATCGAAGTCGAAGCACGTCAGATAACCCCCGCGCGAGGCGAACCGGAAATAGGCGTCCGCAGTGTGCTCGTAGTTGGTCGGGATGGACGTCAACGATGGCCGGTCATCCCACATCTCCCCGCCGAACTCCATATACAAACAGTTCTTGCGGCTGGCCGTGAAATACCATTCCGTGCCGTGGTTGTCGGTGTCCACGATCACGTAATACGGCGGTCCGGCGACCACCCCATAGCTCCATTCGTTCGTGTTCCATTTTGCAACCTGGTCCACCCAGGCCGTCGTAGTCACACCTGTGTACGTGCTGTACCCGCTGCGCCCGTGGCGCCAACTGCTCCCGTAATCGATCCATTCAGCCGGTCCAAACCACCGATACGTGGACACAAGTTTTTCGAGCGCCACCTTCGTGCCGATCCACCCGTTCGTGACTGACGGGTGATTCAGCCGCAGCCAGGGCGTCGATGCGAACCAGTTCGACGGCAACCCGCAGTAGTCCAGGAAGTCATACTCATCGGCAAAAAAAAGCCCCGGAATATTTTCGTCCGTCAGGCCCGTAAAAACGCCCCCCTCTCCCGCGGAATCGCGCTTCAAGAATTTCGGAAACGACTGTTTAATGTTGTCTTTCACGTTCAGCAGTTTCGCCCGTTGCCGGTGCACGAGGGAGCACCAATAAAAGTTGGTTTTGATTGCCCATGAAAAGCCCCCCGCCGCCTGGCACCGTTCCACCGCCGCGCTGTTCGCTTCCCGCGCGTACACCGCGCCGGCGTACTGGCTGGGCGTGTCCCACTCCGCGCTCCACGCGCCGCCCGCCGCCGCCCCGCCGGCCGACAGCATCAGGCCGACCGCGGCACAAAAACATTTCCCGCTTGCATGCATAAAACACTCTCGACATCGTCGCTTGTTGTCTCCGGCTCGGCATACGCAATGAGTTTCACCAGGTGCGTCTCTCTTTCCGCCGCCGACAATGCCGTAACGCTCAACCCGCTCAGCATGGCGACGCTCTCGTCTATCAGGTTTATCTTTAGCCACACCCACCACTCCCACCACCCCGCCGTCGGCGTGACCGTTTCGCTCGCGCCGGAGATGCCCGTCCAACCCTTCAGCGTGTTCGGGCCGAACTCCACCCCGCCCGGCGTTATCGCGATCGAGGCGCCCGCCGGGTAGGCGTACCAGGCTATATAGGGAACAGACGCCAGCGCGCCCACCGGCTTCTCGATCACCACTCGCCGCTCTTGTTCCCACACTCCCAACCGCCGCCTGTTTGCCTGCGCCAGACTCATCGCCGCCTCACGAATTTCGCCGGGTCGATCGCCGAAAAAACGTTCGTCGCCTCGATCGTGGTCATATAGCTGTGGTGCACATCGTAAACCAGCGAGACAATCGTCTCGTTGCCGCTGGTCCCCAAGTCCCTGCCCGCCAACTCGACGCGATCCCCCACCTGCCACGCCGGAAAAAACGGCAACCGCGCCGAAAGCGGCGTCTCCACATCCGGCGCCGCGGCCGCCGCGCCATCCGCAATATCCTGCAAAAGGTCGGTCACGGCGACGTACGACTCCGTCGCCTCGTACGCCACGGTCACAACCGCGTGCGGGGTCGAAGCCAAATATGGGAGCATGGCGTCGCGCCGCTTTTCCGGCACCAAATCCCTTTTTGAAATCGTCGCATACATCGGCGTGTCCAGGTATGCCGCGTTGCTGCTCACGGTGGATTCCGGCGTCTCTAAAACCGTCGCAACCGTCAGCCACACCGCCGCCGCGGACCAGTCCGAGATAGTCAGCGCTTCCGCATCCTTGCCCGCCGCCACCGCCGCCTGTAGCACGCTCTTGAACTCTATAGTCCCCTCCAAGGCGTTGATCCGATATCCGCCCACGATAAACTTCCGCTCTGGCGTGGTGCCATCCCGTGAAACCCACACCGGTATTTCCACGCGTTTGTTGTTTTGCAGCGCCGGGGACGCTGCGATTTGCGCCGCCGTCAAATAATCCGAGGCCGAGGAATTCATCCGCGTCACCAGGTCCGGCCGCCAGGGCTTGGGCTTGGACCCGGCGCTTAGGTTACGCCCGAGGTTGTTCGTCAAATACTTGGACACGTCCACCCGGAACTGCGTCTGATACTCCTTGTCCAGATAGCTGGTGTTTCGCGCCAGCAGTTCGTTCGCCGTCGAATACGTCGTTTCCTGCACGACCGGCGCGGACACCGCATAAAAAACGTCTTTGCAGTCCTTGATCGAAAGCGACACGTAGGCTTCCTGGGCATGATCCTCCGTGGCCGCCGTAACCTTGGCGTGCCCGCCCGGCCGGAATAACCGCACCTTGCGCACAGTCCCGGAATCGCGACGGATCGCCTTGAACGTGCTGACCGACGTTCCCGGAACAAGCGTCCACGTTTCCCCGATCAGTTTCACCGCCGCGTCCACCGCCTGCAACGCGGTCTGCCCCACGATGTATAAATGCGTCGGCGCCAGCTCATAGGCGTCATGCGCAATCTCCGTTGCGGAAATAGTCGCAACCGACGAGGGCACGTAATACAAAAAGAGGAAGTGCAGCACGTCGCGCACCGTCCAATATTCCGCCGTCGCCCCTGTGTTGAAGTCGTAACTCGAAGGGTCTTTATTCGGCCTGCCGTCCTTGTTAAAACAGACCTCGAACCCAACGTCCTTGAAGCCGGCGACGCCCGTCGGCGTCCCCTGCGTGCCGATCCCTGGCTGCCCCACAACTCTCCCCTGCATCGCCCATTTGTCGTCGAAGAGCACAATCTGGACCTCGTCGTCACCCTCGCCGATCGCGATCGGGCCGTGCCCAATGCGCCCCCGAAAAATAGTCGTCGCCCCGATTTTGATTCGCCCCACGTTGCCCAGGTCCCGCGTGATCGCCTCCGCGTGATTCGCGGGGTAGCGCACCGATGCGCTGCCGATAGCCGCGCCCGCGAACTGCTCGATCTTGTCGATGGTCGAATGCACAGGCCACTCGTTGGCAATCTGATCCGTCAGCACCAACGTCGCATCCAACGGTTTGAAAACTCCCGACGAAATCACGAGACCGCTCCCACTGTCTGGTACCTAACCATATACGTCAAAACCGCCTTGCCGCTAAACGTGCCGCCCGGCTGCCGCGGCGCAAAATGATTCACCATGCCCTGCACCTTCACGCATGTGTACGTCCGTCCCAGGGTCGTGGGCGTCACCCTCCAGATCGCCGGCGAAGTCCCGTCCAGGACCTTCAACACCACCCCCCGCGCATTGGGAATCGGCACCAACTTGTACCGCGTGCATATATCGCTCTCGACCCCCGCTACTTCCGTCGTGTCGCAGTAGCCCACTTCTTCGATGGTGTAGCTCCCGAACTCGCCTTCGGTCTTCCTGTACTGTATCGCTGCCTTCACGCATTACGTCCCCGGCGAACCGGCCACCGCCGCCTGCGCAATCAAATCGTTCATCACGCGCTCGGCGTCCGATGCATGCACGTCCAACTGCTGTATATTCACAATCACCGCGCCCGACGGTAACCGCTGCCCAATATGGTACTTCCCGGCCTCCTCGGCGGACATCAACCGGTGCATCTCCGCCTCGAAGGCATGGCGGCGCAGGGGATTCGCCCCCTCCTGGGCATACTCGGTCATGCGCGCCGTGACCTGCGCTGTCCCCCGCAGCGCCGCTTCCTCGCGCATACGCCACTGCGTCGCCCGGAAATCCGCGCCGAAATCGTAGCCCGACCCAGCTTTTAGACGGCCGGCCAAAAATCGCCCTTCCTCCCCCACGGTCGCCCCGATATTGCCCAGCGCCGTGGGAATAGCTCCGGTCGCCTGCGCCATGCCGCGCGCGAACCGCCGGCCGCCGGCCGCCCGAATCAAATCCGTCGCGATCTCCGGCGTCATCTCGTCTCTTAACTGCTCGAACCCTGCCCGTCCCTTCGCTAAACCGTGCTTGCGTTGCAGGGCCTCTATCGCCTCGCGCCCGGCCGCGTCCTCCGCGCCCTCCGGTGTCGTGGTAATATCTTCCAGTGCGGAAAGTCCCTGCTTGTGCCGCCACGGTCCCATGCCCGGCAAATTGGCCAAGTTCGCCGTGAACACACTCGCCATCATTCCCGCCAGGCCCACCAGCACGTCCTTGAGCGCGCCCAGGTACTCGACCACTGCCACCCCGAAGATCCTGCCCGCCGAGCCGGCGCCGTCGGTCAACAAAGTCGCGAAGTTCGCCCCCGCTCCCTCCATCGTCGCGCGGATCGCCGCGAACGCGCGCGGCAACACCTCCATCAGCGCGGATAGGTTCGTCAATGCCCGGTCCAGAAACCCAGCAACCCTCTCCCCCAACGTCTGCGCGCCGCCGCCCTCGATCCAGGCGCGCAACCGGTCCGTGATGCGCCTGACAAACTCATCCGCGCCGGCCAGCATAGGCGTGCCAACCGTGCTCCACAAACTAGCCATGTTGTTTTTAAACGTCTGCCACGCTTCGGTCAGGCCGTGCGGCTCGAAGCCACTGCCGAACTTTTCGCCCAGAAACTCCACCAGGCCCTTGCGAGCTTCCTGCGCGTCTTTATACGCCCTGGTGCGCAGCTTGTTCGCCCGGTCGAAATACTTGAGTTCGTACCCTTCGCCTTTGGTCTCGAACTCGATCCCGAACGCCTTGAGCGAGCGCATTTGCAATGCAGTGATCGAACGCGCCATATCCGCGACATTCCCGCCGGCCACCCGCGCGCTCCGCGCCAGGATCCCGAGATTCTTTCGCGACGCCATGCCGATATGATTCAGCGAGATCCACGCCTCCCCTAGATCCTCCGCCGAAAACGGACCTCGCCGCGACGTGGCTTCCAGCATGTCCCACTGCTTGCGCGCGCTCTCGAGTGACCCCGTCATCGCGGCCAGCCGCTCAATAAACTTCTCGTCGCCCGCCGCCGCGAGCAATGCCTTGCCGCCCAGCGCCGCCAGCACTCCCACCAGCGCGCCGCCCGCCAGTAGCGCGTATTTCAGCGGAGCCAATAGCATCCCGCCAACGTTTCCGATCGTCCGGAACGTCCCCCCCACAATTCCAGCCTTGCGCTGCAACCCATCGAAAATGCCGTTCATGCCGTGCTCGAACTTCCGCAGCTCGGCCAGAGCGTTCTCGCCCCGCGCGCGTATGCTCAGCATCAACGTCATTTCCCGGTCGCTCGCCATGTTCCTAGTCCTTCGCCTGCCCCGTCCTCAGCCACCGCGCGCAGTCGCTTTCCAGCCCCGCCAGCGACCGCTCGTCCTCGTTCCGCTCGTGCCGCGCCATCCGCTCCGCGGCGTCGCGCACCCGCCCCGTCAGCGTCTCCTCGTTTGCGCACAGCAGCATAGCGTCCTCCAACGCGACTTCCCCCCGCTCTAACTCCCCGCGGGTGTGTCCGGCGGCGAGGAGGGCGCGGCCTGCTCGTTCCCAGACGGCTTCGTAGAGTTCCCGCTCGGCGGGATGTCGCGGTAGCGAAAAAAATCCCGCGGCATGGCTCCCATCTCGATCGTCGCCACCGCCGCATGCAGCTCCGCGTCGGTCAGTCGGTCGAGTATCGCCACGGTCTGCTCGCCATAATTTTCTTCGAGCGACATCTCGACGATCTCCTCCGCCAGCGCCAACTGCTCCTCCGCCGCGCTTTGCGCCGCCTCGGTCGCCTCGCTCTGTTGCCGGTCAATGTCCGCCAGGCGCTCCTCGCCCATCTCCACGCCGCCCGCCAGCGCCTGTTGCATCAGGCGCGCCACGCGCGCCGCGTTGGAAGTCTGCGACACCGACAACTTTCTGTAGAGCTTCATAAGGCGGCGCATCTTCTCGCCGCGATCCCCGCGCCGCCGCGAGCGCAAAAACACCCGCTCGTCCACCGGGAACCCGGCATCGTCCCACCGCCGCAAAACGAACGGTAGCCCCAGCATAATTTCAGCCTTTCTTAGCCGGCGCCGGCCCGAACGCCTTGAACGCCGCCTTGATCAGAGCTTCGCCTTCCGGCGAAATTACCCCCTGCTCGAACCGTCGCTCCCCGGTTTTCATGAACACGGTCACCCGCAAAAACCGTTCGTCGCCAAGCGGCAGATCCACGCTCGCCGCGCCCTGGCCCTTTTGCACTTGCCCCGTCACGTCGCACACATAAGCCTGTCCCATACCTAGCCTCCTTGCTTTCCCGCCGCATTGGCGCTCACGCCACCGACACTTCGCCGAACTCGAACGATATTTTTCCGCTCGATTCCCCGCCGTCGTTGTTGAGACTCATGCCCCGGTTGGTTGTCACGTGCGTAAACGTAAACACCTTCGTGGTCACGCTCTCCGACCCGCCTGAAACGGACACGTCCTGGACCGACAGTATCAGGGTTTGGTCGTACAACTTCGGCAACGTGCCGCTGCACACGGTGAAGCTGCCGCTGCCCTGCTTTTTCGTCATCACGGGATAACCCGCCATGTCCGTGTCCGCCGCCCGGCGGTCGTAGCTGTCGTTCTCGTTCCACTCCACATCCACCACATTCGCCGTCGCCGGCGAGGTAATGGTGCCCCGTCTGTACTTGCCTGCCATGTCGCACCGCTCCTTCCTTTGTCACGGCTTTTTTTACGCCGCCGCCGTCACGGCCCGAACGCGGCCACACCCCAGATGTAGTCGCACTCGTATTCCAAAACCCAAATATGCTCCGCCGCGCCCGATTGCAGCGCCACCTCGATTGGTTCGTCCCTGGTCGCATCCAGGCGCAAACAGCCCGACTGCGCGTCGAAGTTCTGTATTGCCTGGTTGATCGTCGCCACCCGCTCCGTCCAATCCTCGGTCACCGCCTCGCGTTCGAGCTGCGCCTCCAAATCCAACACCACCTGGAAAAACAAAGTCCGCTTTTTCGTCTCGTCGCTTCGCGCCCCTCCCGCCTGCTGCTCCCCCAAATCCACCACCGTGGCCGACGGCCGCAGCGTGTTACCCGGCATCCAGGGCCGCCGCCACACAGCGCGCAACCATTTTCCCGTCGTGCCGCTCGGCCCGAAACGGGCATCTAACCGCGCCGTCACCGACGCCAAAATCGCCGCCCTTTGCGTCGTCATGTTTTCGCCCATCCCCGCCGCCAGCTCGCGGCCACTTCCCGGTCGATCAGCGAGGTGTTCGCCTGCACCGTCTGCCGAAATCCCAGCCGCGGCCGCAAGCTCTTGAGCAGCACGTAATGCGGTTCGATCTCGCCCGGCGCGACCGTCTCCAACAGTACCGCCCGCCCGCCGCGCCGCAGCAACCATAAGGGCCGCGGAAAATCGCGCGCGCTTTTCCCGCGGGCGGAAAGCGCGCGGGCCTCGCCCGAAACCGGGACCGCCATCGCCCCGCCCGAACGCGCTTTGGCTCCGAACTCCTGCGCCAGCTCGTACGGAAAACCCCGCGTCCTGCGAAACCCGATCGCCGCGTCAACCCCGAATGCCGACGACGAGCGCGCGAAACTCGTCAACCTGCCCGCCAATCCCGCCGCGCCCCGCCGCCAGCGCACCCCCCGCGAACTCCGCACCGCGCTTTCCGTCAGCAACAGCGCCCGAGCCACCCCGGCCACGACCTCGGCCTGCACCGCCGCCGGCGCCTTCCGCATCCGGCCGATGATCTCGGCCGTGTTCGCGGCAATATGGAGCCCGTCCGCCATTATAACGCGTCCGTCGTCTGTACGATTTTCCAGGGATAAATGTAGCTCGTGCCCAACGTGTCCGTGATCTTGAGCTGCATGTAACACGGCGAAACGTCGGTCGGTACAGTCACGTCGCAGCCCCACACTCCGTTGGTGGAGATCACCACCCCGTCATACTCCACGTTCGTTGCCGTGTTGCCGATGTCCACCGTCACGGTCACCTCGTCCAACCCCTGCCGCGCCGTGTTGGTCGTGGCGCCCGAGTAGAGGACGCAATTTGTGAACCGCAGCGTGCTGCCCTCGTAATACGACACCGTCGTGGAGACGTACCCAATCCCCTCATCCCGCAGACTGGTGATCGTCGCATTCGCCGGCTCGACCGTATCGGCAGCCCCCGCCGCCAGACAAATCGCTGCCGCGCCGATCGCCGTCGCTATCCACAAACTTCGCTTTTTCATTTTCCTCCTCATATTCTCCGAAACGAACTCAATGCATCTTCCACCGCCGCCAGGAATTTCGCCGGCGCCAGCGACACGTTTGCCCCTTGCGCCCCGAACGACTGCGTCCCCAGCGTCTTGCGGTTGCGCCATTCGAACCCGAACTGCAACCGGAACGCGCCAGAAAGCGCCGCCGGCATCGCAAACTGACCGCTTGCCGCCGGCGTGCCGACCGCCACATAGCCGCCCGTCCACGCCACCCGCACGTTAGCCACGCCCGCCGGCCACCGGTCCACCCCCGAGGTCCCGTAATACAACCGCCCTCGTTCCGCGCTCAGCCGGTAATCGTCCGCCTCCAGCAGCGTCGTTGCATCCCACGTCTGATCGGCTGACACATAAACGCTCGCCACGCTCTCCACCGGAAAACGCGACAGCAACAATGCCGGCGCGCCGCCGTCGAACAGTTCCACCGCGTTTTCCGCCCGCAAAAGAAAACGGTTTAAATGCGCCTCGAACCTGCCTTGCAGACCCTCCGCGTGCTGCGCCAGAATAGCGTCGTCGCGGACATCTTCGATCCCAAGTTCTGCCTTCAGTTCGATGAGCGTGGCGAGAAACAAACTCACGGTCCCTCCTCCTATGGCGCCTTGATCGCCCCGTTCACATACTCCAAATTTCCGGTCGTCACGCCCGCGTCCCACACCAGGTTGCTCAGTATTCCCGAGCTGGGCGCGCCTCCGAAAATGTTCGTCACTGTCGCAAGCGACAAGTTCCCCGCCACATCTTCGGCCGCCAGACTGTCGCCCGCCTGCACCGCTGCCGCGCCAAGCGTAGCTCCGTTGGTCACGTCCGCCACAGACATGCCCGCGACCGTGCCCGTCCAATCGTCGCCCGCCTGCACCGCTGCCGCGCCCAGCGTAGCTCCGTTGGTCACGTCCGCCGCAGACATGCCCGCGACCGTGCCGGTCCAATCGTCGCCAGGCTGCACTGCCGAGGCCGCCGCCGCGATGGCCGCTTCGGCCTTCACGCGCGCCGCAGGATTCCAGCGGAATGCGGCGCAAAACAGCACAAGCCCCACCAGCGCCATTGTTCCGAATATTTTTTTCATCTTCTTCGCGTCCATTCGTAGCCGACGCTCGCCCCGCCGTTGTAGCGGAGCGAGCGTGCCGGCATGCCTACTCGACTGTAACTTGCACCACTGTGTTGCTCGTGCCATCCAGCACCACGTACAACGGCGAATCCGTCGGCGTGATAAACACCGCGCCGAAAAGATCGCATACGTCGTTCGTGCCCGCCCCGGTGCCGGCCAACCCCACCAGCTTGAACCCTTGCTGCGTGACCTCGTAAACATAATCGCCTGTCGTCAGAGCATAGGTCACCCCACTGTTCAGCGTTATGTTGGTCGTGGTGTTCGGTCCGCTCACCGTCCTGTATTCCGTTCGGCCTGTCGCGTGCACGATTACAACCGTGTCGTTCGTGTTCAGGCCCATACCCGTGTTGGTCAGCCCCACGTGCGTGGCTGCGGCGGCCTGCGCACCGCCAACCGCCACCTTGCCCGATCCGCCGCGCGCGTAGAACTTCACCTGCCCGCCGTCCTTGTCCGTTGTCGCCGAAAGTCCCACGACTTTCAGTTGTCCGTACTGGTTCGGGCCGAACAATACCGACGCCTCCGTGTCCGCCGCCCCGCCGTAAGTGCCGTCATACTTCGTCTCTCCGGCCAGCAAGGACACGGCGCAAAACAGCATCGCCACCGCCAGAGCCGCCCCTATCCACTGCATTGTTCGATACGCTCTCACTTCGTTTTCTCCTTTTTTGTCTTCCGGTTTCCCGTTTGCGGTTTTCCCGCCTCGCTCTCCCTTGATCGTGCGGCCGGCCTCCCACCGGCTCGGCGGTTTTGGGTCGCTGCCCATACATATTTTAGGCCGCCGCCGTCTTGGCCAGAATGAACGTCGGCACCGGCTTGCGTTTGATGTCCACGATCGTTGTTGCCCGGAAAGCCGTCTGGTTCTTCCCGAACAAATAACTCGCGTCGCTCGCGATCTGCATCCCACCCACCATCGCCACGATAAACGTGGCCGGGTCGCCATAGCCCAGGAACCCGGTTGCAGCCGCGCTCTCGTCCAGGCCCGGCATATACTCCTCGATAAGGATTTCGTTCTGCTTGATCCTTGCCGATCCGTTCTGCCCGAACGTGATCACCGGCAGCTTGCCGTTGCGGTCGATATCTTCGATTACGCCCTGCACTTCCAGGTCCATGAGCCAGCGCGCCCGCGGTCCGCGCCCGCGTTTGTAAGCCTTGGCCTTGATCTTGTTCAGATCCGCCGCGGTCAAATCCGCGAACCCGGTTTTTCCCGCCGGCAGCGAGTACACGTATGCCGCCGTGCTCTCGTTGAGCAGGCCCGTGATCGCGTTGTAGCTTGCCGTGCCGTCCGCCCGCAGCAGCCAGTACGCCAGCTTGTCCACCATCGCGTCCCGGCACAGTCCCTCGAAAAACCCTCCCAGCGCGATCGCGCTCATCAGGAAAAGTTTGTTGTCCACCGGGAAGTAAATGTAGGTTTCGTAGGGCGTGATCTGGAGTTGCGAAAACACCGGATCGCTGGCCGTCATGGCCGTGTCCGTGCTCGCCCGTTTCGGCTGCATCGAAGGCCGCGTCACCAGGAACGGCAGATTGAACGTTCCGCCCGCCGGCAGACCCGGAATGAAGTCCACCTCCGCCAGCAACGGCGAAACTTCCTCCAGCCCGTCCCGAATGTTGGCTTCCGTCACCGTCGGCACCAGGTAGCTGCCCGTGGTGGCCATCGGCGTAATCGTGGACCGCGCCAGGCATCCCGCCTGATACTCGCGCACCAGCTTGGCCTCGTCCTGAAAAGCCGCGGGAATCTCTTGCCGCATCGTCCGCGCCATCTCCGCGCGCACGATCGCGCCCAGCAGTTCCCGGCTCTTGCTTTTCTCGGTCAAGGGATCGCGCGCGATCGCTTGTGTCCGGCCTTTTTCCTTGAGTTCCCGGACCACCTTCTCGCGTTCTTCGTTCCCGGCCTTGATCGCGTCGAGTTCGCTTCGCACCGCTTTCAGGTCCGCCGCCGTTTGTTCGCCCGCGGCCACGCGCGCTTCCAGCTTCTCCAGCCGTGTCAGCGCTTCCACGTTCTTCCCGAGCTGCGCCCGCAGCTCGTCGAATTGTTTTTTGACTTCCGGATCCATGCTTGTCCTCCGGGGCTTTTGCCCCTATTGCCTCTGTTTCAACAGCGCGGTCAACGAGCGCAGCTCGGCGCATATCGCTTCGGAGTCGCCTCGCGCGGCAGCCGAAGCCCCTTCGCCGCGCAAAGCCTGGAGGTCCGCCTCCAAGCGTGCAATTCGTTTATCCGCGTCTTCCCACCTTGCCTTGAAAGCGGCGAGTTCCTCGCGCGCCGCGTCCAAATCCATTTTAGATAAAATCGCCCCGGCCGTTGCGTTGCCCGCGTCGAACGCGCGCGTCAGCGCATTGCGGTCCGCGCCCGCCGCCACCGCCGCCACCGCCGTCAGCTCGAAACGCACCGCCACCGCCACCGTCGTCAACGTCCTCCGCAAAAGTTCCGCCGCCGTTTCGTCCCAATACTCGCCCGTCAACTTGCGCGCCTCCGCCCAGCTCGCGGTCCCTCGCTCAAGGATCGGCCCCTCCACGCTCCACGCGCGCATGAACGGTTGCCGCTCCTGGTTGCACCCGTAAAGCCAGGCGTAATCGCGGCCGTCCGCCGTGTCCGCGAACTGCACCTCCGCCGTCAATTCCGTCGCGCTCGCCGTCATGCTCAACGCATTTCCGACCACCAGGCTGCGCGTGCCCTGTTCCCCGCCCGTCAAATGCCGCGCCAACACCAGCGGCGCGCGCCGGAACCGTTCCAATGCCATGCCCTCCGGCAAAATTATCCAACCGTCGCTGGCCAGGCCGCTCGTGGCAAACACCGCCCCGCGCACGATTCGCTTTTCCACGTCCACGTCCACCCCGCGCCGCGCATTCGTCTCGATAAACCTTTTCAAGTCGCTCATTTCGTGAACCCCAGAAAACAAGTGCAGTTTGCCGTGTTGCTGACATCCGCGTCCGGATCCCCAGGCGCGTCCATATCTTCCCCGCCCACCCGAAACTTCGCCTCCAGCGCGATCGCGTGCGCGGCGTCATATTCCCGCGCCGCCGCCAGATGACTCTCCCGCGGCTCCTCCGAGTCGCCGTGTATCCAGAATTTCTTCACCCCGCCCGCCGCCTTCGCCGCCGCCAGTTGCCCGTCGTTGACGATCCCCGCTGTCTGCGTCCGCGCCGCCGTCATCGGCCGCGCACGATCCGCGCCCACGCAATTCGCGTTGTAATACTCCGCGATCCGGTCCGCCGTATCCGCCACGGTCAGCCCTTCCGCGAAGGATTCCTTGAAAATGTCGCGCAGCGCTTCCTCGGTCGTCGCGTTGACCTTTAACCCCTGAATCCGCCGCCGCGCGATCGCCTCCTGCACGCGCGGATCTTCCACCGCGAAAGGCGCGCCCGCGCCCGTTCGCGTTCGGAACAAATCCCAGCCGTCCTGTAAATGCGCCGCCCACAGCGCCGTCATGCGCGCGACAAGCTGCCCGTCCTCCTGCGCCCGCGGAAACACCGCCGCCAGCAGTTCGTCTTTTTCGACCCGCGCGACGCTTTCCACCCGCTTCAACACCCGTCCGCGCTGTTCCACGAAAAACCGGCTCCACTTCTCCCGCGCCAGCTTCTCCCGCGGCGCCAGGAACTTCGCGAATGTTTCCCGTTCCCGTCCCCGCGTCTCGTCCGTTTTCGCCCGCATAAGTTCTTCCAGGCGATCCAAAGCGCGTATAGTTTCCTGTCCCTGTTCCGCCAGGTCTTCCTTCTCGCCTGTCGCGGCGGGCGCCGGTTTCTCCTCCGCATCTTCCCCAATGGGCGTCAGCGCAAACCCCACCCGGCCGACGTTGTCGGGATGCGGCGGCAAGCCCATGTCCAGATACTCGTTCCCGTCGTCCGGCTTCCACCCCTGGCTCAACAGCTTCATCAGCGTATCCACCCGCGCCGTCCGGCTGCGCGCTAAAGCCGCTATCGCGCTGTCGTTGAACCACACATCCAACTCGCTCCGGCCGCGCCGCCTATCGAACGCCGCCCGCTCGATCCGCGTCAGCGAACGCGTCCGGCCAACTCGGCCGCTCGCGCCGAACTTGTTCGCCACTTCCTGGTGCACCCCCGCCAGCAGGTCCAGTTCCGGCAACCCCACGTCTTCCCACCACGCCACCCGCTGCGCGTCCGTGCTGCTGCCCTGGCTCAAACCGGTTTCCCCCGTCATCTCCGCCAGCATGGCCGGATACACCCGGAAAACCATGTAGTAATCTATGCGCAACGCGCGCAAACTGTTCACGTACTCCAACTCTTGCGGCGTCAGCCCGATTTTTTGGTACTTCAAGCCGCCCCACAGCACCGCGGTCTTGTGCCTGTTCGCGTACCCGCCATGCGCGCCGTTCCATACCTCGGAAACTTCCGTGGCCTGCTCCTTGGTGGTCGGTTTTTCCGTCCACAAATATCCCGCCGGCGTGGAGTTGTTGTTGAACAAACCGAGGTTGCTTTCCCGCGCCGCAATGTCGCTCTGAATAGTCCGCGTCAAAACCTTGGTCGGCGACAACGCCGCCAGCGGCGCGTGCGGGTTGTATCCCATCCGCACAATCACCTCCTCCGGCTCGAACGTCCGCCGATAGCCCGTCGTCGGGTCCTGATACGCCCACCGCATAACCCGCGGCGTAGCCGTCGGTATATGCACCCCCATCTCTGCCGTCATGCCCGTCGGCGAAAGCGGCACCAGCTCGTCTGGTAAATCCCCGCGCTCCCCCACCAGGGCCACCGCGCAAGCGTTGTACAGGGTTAAAAACGTCTCCAGCACGCGGACGTATTCGTCCCAGCTTTGCGTGGCGTTCGGCCGTTCCAGCAAATCCACTAGCGGCCCGCTTTCGATCGCGTTGCCGTTGCGGTCCGTTACCATCAGCGGCGCCGCGCCCATGGCTTCCCGTCGCGCCGTGATGCACGCATACGCCAGCACCACGTTTTCCGCCGGCCGATCCGCCCCCGTCACCGTCACCCCGCCGCCCAATATCGTGGACGGAACGGATGCCGCCGTAAAATCGCCCCGCGCCAACGCCCCCAATCCCGCCCAAAATGTCCGCCACCTGTTCATACCAAAAATGCTCCGCAGCGATTGTCCTCGTCGCCCGCCGCCCGCACCGCCAGCGCCAGCGCCGTGCACCGGTCGCTGTGCCCCTCGCGCGTGCGCGGCGCCCAATAGTCGTACTGCCCGTTGTGCACCGTCTGCTGCATCGCGTGCAAATCTTCCCGCACCGCCCGCGAAATCGGCGCCCGCACCCGCGTCGGCGCCTCGAATGCCCGGCGCAACTTCGGAAAAATCTCCCGCTTGAATGCCGCCGTGAACGTGCACAACTCGATCCGCCCGAACTCGTGCCGCGCCGGGTCCCAGCGCCCATGCTCCCGCGCCAGAAAATCGCCCAGCCCCACCCCTGGCCCCGTGTAATCGAAACTCACCCGCTCCGCGCACTTAACCCGCGCCCGCAAAATATCCTGCTGATCCGGCGTGTCCATTTTCGCCAGCACCAGCACCTCCCGCGTCCACAAAACGTCCCCGATCCGCTCCAGCGCCCAGCACACCGTCGGGTCGTGCTGCCGCCCGAAATCCACGCCCAGAAAAATCCGGCGGCCGGCCGCGCCCGACCAGTCCGGAAAAAACTCCGTCGCGTCCGCGCTCTCCGCCCGCGCGATCAGGTCATACGGCAGCAACACGTTCGATGTGTCGCACGGCACGCACATATACTCCTGCGCGAATGCGTCCGGATCGTCCAACCCCTGCCGCAACGTCTCCACGTCCACCGGCAACCCGTCCCGCGCTGCGTCCTCGATCGTAACCGCATGCGCGCTGTACCCGTTCGCCGCCGCCTTCTCCCAAAGCTCGAAAAATTTATTGCCTTTGCCGTTGAACGTGCTCACCACCCGGACCTTGAGCTCCCGACGTTGATCGCACCGCTCCCCCTTGATCGCTGCCGCCAACCGCGTCATAAACGTCCCCGCCAGCGGGTTCGTCACCGCCGGGAACATCGCCGCCCAGATTTTGTCCGGGTCCTCGTGATACGCGAACTCGTCCAGAATAATATTTGCCGAGTACCCGCGCGCCGTCGCGGGGTTGGCCGGTATGGCCAGGATCCGGGATCCGTTCCCGAAACGGATCTCTGCGGATTTTAACAAAGCCTCCGCGAACTCGCGGTCCTCGGTAAAATGCTCCACCGCCAACCGGAACGCCTGCGCCCACTCCTTGGCCTTTTCCAGCCACTCCAGCGCCTGCCTCTCGCCGGCCGACAAACAAACCCATTGCGCGCCTGGGTCGGTGAACGCCGACCGCACCGCCTCGCACGCCGTGCAAAAACTTTTGCCCGTCTGCCGCGCCAGCGCCCCGATCTTGAAACGCGCCTCGTCCGTCACCCAGCGCCGTTGATACGGCAACAACAAATCCAGCGGCGAAAATGCCGCCGCCTTTGCCGCCGCTCGACCCTTGGTTTCGATCGCGCTCGCTGTCATTTGTCGAAAATCTCCCGGATCGCCGACTGCCGCTCCGCCAGCGGTTTGCCCACATCCCCCGCCAGCGCCGCCGCCCGCTCGCCAAGCCCGGCGCGCTCCAACTTCTCCGCCTCCCGAACTTCCCGGAGCAGGGCCTTCAACCACTTCAGATCTCCTGCGCGTAGCTCCTCGTCCGTCGCCTCCGCGGCCAGCGTCAAAAGCCGCGCTTGAAGGTGCTTCGAGGCCGCATAAAGACCCTCCCCCTCCTCGCCTTCGGTCAAACTTCGCAGAAACTCGAACCGCTGTTTTTGGAGCGCGATCCGAGACCGTAAGTCCCGGTCCTGGTTTTCCCACCGCTCCAGCCACTTCAAGAAAACTCCGCCCCGCCGATACCTGCTCACAACCATCGCCAGCGCCGCCAGGCTGGGGCGGTCGCCCGGCAACTTTTTCGCCGCCCACGCCGCGATCTCGGCGTCGGACCTGTCGTCCCGCCGCAACATGTGGTGCAGCGCGTCGAGGTCTGCGTCCCTGAGTTTGCGCAATATGCTCGCCCCCGCCACTACGGCCTCCAGTTTCTCGGCGGCGCTTCCCCGTCCTGCCGGTCCATGCCCAACGCCGTCACCGTAAAATGCTCCAGCGTGCTGCCCGACACCCACTCGCGGTGCCGCTCCAAATCGCCCGCCCCCACCAAATACTGCAACCGGTCGTCCACCCGCGCCCGCGTCAACCGCCGCCGGCGGTGCTGCGTCAAAAACGAATGCGCGCTCTCCGCCGTCACCGGCGCCAGGCGCTGCATCTCGCGCACATACCCGACGATCTCGCGGTCGATTTCCTGCTGCTCCTGCAACCGCGCGCTATCCATGGCCGCCCTCCGTCCTGCCTTCCAGTTTCGCCACGTCCTGTATCAACGCGATCACGCGCTGGTTCACCTCCGAAACGAACAACGCCGTATTTTTCAGATCCGCCTGTAGCGCCGCCAGCGACACCACCGCGTCCCGAAACTCCAGCAGCGCGCCGGCCGCTTCCCGGTGGTTCTCCCGGCAATACGCCACCGTAACCGTGTTCTTCTCCAGGCTCCCCAACCGGCTGTACACTTCCTTCCGCGCCGCGCTCGCTCGCTCCTCCAACTGCGCCGCCAACTTCGCGTGCTCCGCCAACGCCGCCGCGATTCCTGCCACCTTCTCGTCCTTGAGCTTTCGGACTTCCTCCGCCAGCGCGTCCATCTTTTCCACCTGCCGCAACAGCGTCATCCGAAACAACCACCCGATCGCCGTTTGCAACAGCGCCGTCACCATCACGGTTCCCACGTCCACCTGCACCTATAACCCTCCCTGACTAAGCTTAACCAACGCCTGGATCGCCTCGCTCAAAACGATCGCTTCCTCGCGCAACCCTGCCGCCCGCAAACCGTTATTTCGCCGCTCCTCCTCCGTCAGTCCGAACCCCTCCAACTCCCGCGCCTGGATCAGCCGCAGGCTCGTCGCCTCCTGCAAACACTCGATCGCCGCCCGGTATTTCAAGTCCACTCCTCGCGCAGCAGGCGCGCCTTGCGCCACGCGCTGTTAGGGTTAACATAGTCCGGCGTCCGCCGCTTCTCGTCGCACAAATCCACGCGCGACCCGAACGCGACCAGCACCCGCGCCGGAAACTCGCTGCACACCACCCGCCACGGCGTCGCCGGAATCGGCAACCCCAGCCGCTCGAACAACCACATCGCCGGCAGCTGCCACTCCGCGTACCCCAGCACGCCCACCCACGACCGCGACAGCGCGAACGCCCGCTCGCTCTCCTCCGCCGTCAACGGCAACCTCACCGTCTCCCACCGCCGCCGCTCTGGCTTCTCCTCCGCCCATGCCCGCAATCCCTCCAGCGACTTCGGCCCTCCCAATCGCCGGCCGAACAGCGCCTCGAAATACACCGTCTCCCCGGTCGTCATCTCGAACCCCAGCGCCATGTGACTCCACTGGTCGCTCTTGTCCGGCAACTGCCGGCCCGTCACCCGCACCGTCAACCGCGAAAGAAGCCGCTCGTCCGACCCCACAAAAATCAAAAACGTCGCCCGTGCGGTCGGCTCGCGCCTGTCTCGTTTCTTTTTCACTTTCCCTCGTGCCTCCGGTTCGCCGGCGACCTTTGCGGCAGCCGATCCGCTCGGGCCGCCGGCTCACACAACCAGGAGAGCGGAGCAGAGACTCCGCGTCTTCACGCGAGCTTTATCCCGCTTCTCGAACCGTCAAGCAAGAAGTTTAAATGTAAACAAAACCCAACCAAAAAAAAGATTAAATATTGTTGCAGACGCAACCCGCTTGCGCTACAGTGTCCGCAGATGGAGACAACAGGCGGGCGCCGGCCAACAGGCGCGAGGAGGCAGTATGACAGCGACAGAGCAGACAGCGAGAGACGAGCGGGCGAGGGTGGCACGAGCGCGGTTGGCGGCGGCGGAGATGCGCGTCAGGGCGGCGGATCAGGACCGCCGGGCGGCGGCCTACACGGGACAGGCGTCGCACCCCATATACGCAGGACAGGCTGAGCACTGTCTACTGGAGGCCGCGCAGGTAGGCGCGATGGCCGACGTAACGCGGGCGCGGGCGGACCTGATCGAGGCCGAGGCCGGACTGTAAGGGACACCTATGTGCCGGGGCCTTGCGGCCCCGGCACACCAAAAAAAAAGAGCAAAAAATGACCCTTACAACAGCACAACAACGCAGGCACGCGAAACTCCTCCGCGACCGGGATCCATCGCCGGAGGCGCAAGCCCAAGCGGCCCTGATCGAGGCGCGCGCGGAACTGGACGACGCCCTGGCTGACCGACCTGCTGAGGTCGCGTCCGACGCGCGCATGGTAGAGGAGTTGCCGCTGCTCGGACACGTCACCCGCGAGGGCGGAAAAATGATCGCGCTTGAGCGACCCTGGACCGATGAGGACGTTGCGGCAACGGAGGCCAAGGGCGTGGACGTGCGCTGGGAGTGGCGCCGCGACCCGATGGCGGGTCTGCGCCAGGGCGAGTTGAGCCGCATATATATCGGGACGCGCGAGGGCGGCCCAGCCCTATGCTGGGACAGGGACTCGCGGGCGTGGGCAGTGCTCCGAAGCCGCGGCGACTACGGCAAAAACTGGGCGTGCGGCGGACACTGGCGAGCCGACCGGGCGCGATACACGCTGACCGACGCGCTGGCGCAACTCGACGCGGCCACCAGCGCAAAAATAACGGCGGCGCTAAGGATCAAACAGTGAAGCTCACCCCCGAGGTCCGCGCCTACCTCCGCGAACTCGCGGCAAAAGGCGGCCGCGCCGGACGCGGCGCGGCCAAGCGCCGCAGCAAACGCGCATGCCGCAAGGCCGGCCTCGCCGGCGCAAAAGCGCGGTGGGGGAAATAACGACCAGCAACGGAAAATAATCGCAGCCAGCGCCCGGCGCCTACGGCCGGGCGCTTCCTTTTATCTACCCCTCATGCGTTTCAGCGCCTTGGCTTCGGCCTCGTCTTTTGCTCGCTCCGCCGCGATCTCAAAAAAATACTGCTCCCCGAGTTTCCTGAACTCGGCAAAGGTTAGCCCGCGAATATACTGGTATTGCCGCACTCGTTTTGTAGCCCATAGCACTGTCGTGTACTCATAGACCCCCGCCTCCCTAACTAGACAAGAAATATAATCGCCATCCACTACCCTGTCGGTCCTCGGCGCCAGTAGAGCTTTGATCGTGCTCCCGTTACTCACAAGTAAGCGTTTGTTATCCACCACGTCCATGACCGATCCTGACAAACGCTCCACGCCGTTCGATCCCGCCTTGACCACTCTCCCATACTCCACGCCGTAATTCCTGCCATATTTTTTGTACCAGTACGCCGTATCTTTGGTTTCCTTGTGATCCGCGCCCAGTCCTGCCATTGCCAAAAAAACAAGCGCCAGAAATGCGCTAACGCCCTTTTTCATCTTCACCCCCCGCACCTTCCCGCAACTTTTCTTCCGCCAACAACTCTGCCACCTTGCCTGCCACCGCACCCTCAGCCACCCCTAACTGTTTCGCTATCGTCCCGATCGCCTCCCGCAACGTAACCGCCGGCCCCCCATATCCAACGCAGTCCTCTCGCACCTGGAAAACGTCACCTCCTGCCGGACTCGCCGCGCCTTCCCCTGTTTCCA
>Ga0265293_10004572_pt1 | contig 24255 bp, 16 predicted proteins | sample Munlanlewell138R_FD_192505 | JGI IMG/M metagenome (GOLD analysis project Ga0265293, IMG submission 192505) | Leachate microbial communities from a municipal landfill in Southern Ontario, Canada - Leachate well 138R | ecosystem: Engineered > Solid waste > Landfill > Unclassified | place: Canada...
GCGTAGCGGTACATCAGGTAGGTGATGAAGGTCGATGCGTTGCCCGGCCCCCCGTTTGTCAAGGCGAGGGCCGGGGTGACGATCTGCATGTTGGTGATCAAGGACATGAGGAGGTTGTAGAAGATGATGGGGGTCATGCAGGGCACGGTGATGTGGATGAAGCGCTGCCACCCGTTCGCCCCGTCGATCTCTGCTGCATCGTGGTAGACCTTCGGCACGTTCTGCAGACCTGCCAGGAAGATGACGATCAGGTTGCCCGCCAGCCAGACGGCGATGAGGGCGAGGGAGGGGACGACGAGCGCAGAGTCGGCGATGAAGCGCAGCTTCGGCAGGCCGATGGAGGAGAGGATGTAGTTGAACAAGCCGAAGTTGGACTCATAGAGCCAGGACCAGCCGATGTAGACGGCCATGGCCGGCAGCACGTAGGGCAGGTAGAAGATCGCCCGAAAGAACAACCTCCCCTTGACCTTCCGGTTGAGCAGCATGGCGATGAAGAGGGAGTAGACCATGCTCATCACCACCGACAGCAGACTGAAGGTCAACGTCACCTTCAGTGAATCGATGAAGTACGGGTCGGTGGTGAAGAGACGGCGGTAATTTTCGAATCCGACGAAGATCGGGTCGGGGGCACCCTTGCCCCATTTGAAAAACCCGAGGACACAGACACTGATGAGGGGGAGGTAGGTGAGGAATACCAGGCCGATGATCGATGGAGCGAGGCAGAAGTATGCAGTCCTGCTCTCGCTTTTGAGCATTGCACTTTTTCTCACGATACCCCTCCCTGGAGCGCCGGCACCAATTGGTGCCGGCTCGATGATCGGCAACTACAGCTCGCCCTTGAACGCTGAGACCAACTGGGTATACCCCTGTTCGATTGCAGCCTTGGCGGTCCTTCTGCCGGTCCACACCTCTCCAAGCAGCGACCCGAGCAGGGTGTTGAAGTCGTTGGTGTTGTTCACATAGTACCAGGAGGTGGAGCGAGAGTACTCCCGTGCGTAGTCGACGACCGCACTCTTGTAGTCGTCGTAGGGCGGGAAGTTGGGGTTCTCGACCCACTTGCGGGTGAGCGCCTCATCGGTGTACCACTTGTCGAGGATCGGCATCCAGATGCCGGTCTCGATGAGCTCCCAGCTATTCTCCTCCTGCATGTACCACTTCACCCACTCCATCGCCTCCTTGGGGTTCTTGGTTTGGCTGAAGACCACGTTCGGCCCACCAGTACAGATGGTGACCTTCTCCTTCATGTAGGGCAACACCCCGACGCCGTAGTTCAATCCCTCGGCGCGTGCCGATGCAAGGCTCGTGCCGACGTTCCATGCACCGTTGGTGGACATGGCGCAGGTGCCTGCGATCAGGGAGCGCTGGATGCCGTCATCGGTGAGGCCCGTGGAGAGTGGTGCCACATGGTGGACGAGGTGGAGGTCGGCCACCTTCTGGATGGCATCGACGGCTGCCGCCTCATTGATGATCACCTTCGACCCGTCGTCGGTGTAGAAGCCGCCGCCATTGCTCAGTGCCCAGACTTCCAGCTGCCAAGTCAAGTTCTCGACCATGCACCCGTACTGGACGATTGCATTGGGGTTGAATGCCCAGCTGGTGGCATTGTTGCCATTGGCATCCAAGGTGAGCAACTTGGCGTTGTGGACGAACTCATCCCACGTCCATGCGTTCTTGGCGTCGGTGGGAGGGTAGGGCACGCCGGCCTTGTCGAACATGTCCCTGTTGTAGAACATCAGCAGGACTTCGTTTGCCGCCGAGTAGGCGACGGGCTTGCCCTGGTAGCGGAAGGCCAGGGAGTCCAATGGCTTGGCATCGCCGACACCGTACATATCGGTGATGTCATGTAGCAGTCCGTTCTCAGCGAACTGCAGGACTCCCGCCTCGCTCATGATGCCGCAGTCGGGCAAGTTCCGTGCCGTTGCCAGCGTGTTGAGCTTGGTGACATAGGTGTCATGGGGAATCGCCATGATCTCCACAACGATCCGGTCCTGTGATGCGTTGAAGCGATCGGCAACCTTCTGTACCGCAGCCCCCTCATCCGGGGTTCCCCAGAACGAGTAGGTGATCTTCACCTTCTCAACGGCTGCCGCTTCCTTGGTGCCAGCCGCTGGCAGTACCACTGCCAAGAGCGTGCATAGCAACACGGTCAACAATACTCTCTTTTTCATGTGTTTCCTTCCTTTTGTTTTGCCAGCTCTGCTGGCATTGAGTTTCAGATGGTTCTGAGATACTGGAAGACCAGCATCTCCCCGGCTCCTCGATTTCCCCACACGGCGTAGGGAACTGCGCGCACCTCCGTCTCGTGCTGCGTGCGTGCAACCATTTGATACAACGGTCCCTGTTCATCCCCTTCCACTCGGTGGCCTCGGTAAGCGAGCACCTCCAGGTCACCCGGCACCGTGTGCAGTCGATCGATCACCGACGGCTCTACGGTGTGGTCTACTGCGATCGCCCACAGGTTTGGCCCGTTGTCCACCTCCTCCAGGCAGTAGACGAACGGCCCATACTGTAGTGCCACCCGCCCCCGGTCAGCGCGTACCTGCGGATGGGCCTGGAGCCACTGTGGCGTTACATGCAGATCGACCTGGACCGGTACGCCACCCTTCAGGCCAAGGAGTGCGTACCCATCGGCGATGGGCACATCGAGGCGCTGCCCGTCGCTGGTGAAGGTCGGCTCATCGGCATACCACGGGATACGTACCTTGACCGGCAGGTTCTCTGTACAGCAGATGGTGAGTGTGTTGCGCGACGACTGGCCCACATCGACTGTCAACAGGCACTGCCCCTCTGTGGTATTGACGGTGACCGTCGAGGAGATGAGCTGGTTGATCACCACGGCTGAGGGATCGGTCCCGTAGATGTAGTGGCCCAGGTTTGCCAACGTCCGTGCGATGTTGGTCGGACAACAGGCGACAGAGAACCACCGTTGGCGAGTCGGCATGACGTGTGCCATGGAGGTATGACTCTTGCAGGCAGGGGGCCAGACCTCCAGCGGGTTGACGTAGAAGTAGGAGAGCCCATCGCTGCTGATACCGGCCAGCACCGTATTGAAGAGCGCCCGCTCCACCGTATCGTGGTAGTGGGCGTGGGCGCTGAGGCGCGCCATGCGCGAAGCAAACATCATCAGGGCCACCGATGCACAGCTCTCGCTGTAGGCACGGTCGTTGGGCAGGTCGTAGTCCACGGTGAAACGCTCGAGGAACCCCGATGACCCCACCGAGCCGGTGATGTACATCCTGCGCCCCTCAATGTTCTGGTAGAGCGCCTCACATGCGGTGCGGTACGCCTCATCACCGCTCTCTTGGGCGATGTCGGCCATGGCGCTGTAGAGGTAGAGGGCCCGTACGGCATGACCCTCTGCTGTCCGTTGTTCGACCGGTCTCATGTGGGCCTGGGCATAGGAGAGGTCAAAGTCTCCAAATTCGTGGTAGATGCCTTTCCTGTTGCGTCGCTCGATCTCGGCTGTGAAGTAGTTTGGTTCAGTGCCCCTGACATCGAGGAAGTGGCGAGCAGTCTCGAGGTACCGTCGCTTGCCGGTGTGGCGGTAGAGTTTGATCAACGCCAGCTCGATCTCCTCATGGCCAGGATACCCGTGGTTCTGGTGTGGCTGGGGACCGAATGTGCTGCAGATGAGGTCTCCAAAGCGGGCAGCGACCTTGAGAAGGCGATCCTTGCCCGTCGCCTCGTGGTAGGCGACGGCTGCTTCGATGAGGTGGCCGGCACAGTACAGCTCATGTGCCTCCTGCAGGTTGGTCCACCGTCCTTCGATGCCGGTCAGGATGTGGTAGGTGTGCAGATACCCGTCCGGTAGTTGGGCTTGTTCGATCAGTGCGATGGCCTCATCACCGGCGGCCTCAAAGGCCGTGGCGCGGCCGCCCCTCAGGCAGTAGGCGAGCGCCTCGAGCCACTTGTAGAGGTCGCTGTCCTGGAACACCTGGCCGTAGTAGCTGCCTTCGGCCGTACCGCCGGCGATGCGGAAGTTCTCAAGGCAGTGCGATTGCTCTGCCCCTTCGACTCGGTCGTTGAGGATCTCCCACTGGTAGGGGATCACGACCTCGCTGATCAAATTCACATAGTGGGAGAAGAGGGAGTCGGTCACACGCAGTGTTCTAAGGTCCACTGCATACTGCAAATCATTCATACCGTTTACCATGCATTTCGTCCTTCCATAGATGGAAAAGTCCCCCAAGACTTGCCCACATCCCCTGGCAATAGTGATGGATACGAATTACACCGAAGAAGATTCTTTCATGCACAACAGATGTGTGTACGTAAACATACTTTAATGGTCGCACTGTTTAATTGGGTTGTCAAGAAGAATTTATTACTCACTTAATTTTAATAATTATATATTATCTATGAAATAAGCTACTTTGTCATGAAAACTATAATAGAAGAAAACAATTGCGTGTACGTTACCACTTGCAATGGGTGTACAGTCTTAAATGTCAGAAGTAGGTGTACAAGGTATGGAAGAAGTGCAGGCGACAACAGGGGTCATCGTGGAGAAACGGAGAGGACTGAGGCATACAAAAGACCGGGCAGCAGCCCGGTCCTCGATGGTGGCCTACGGTCACACTCGCGTATGGCCGCTCCAATACGCTTCGTTCCACCGCAATTCGCTGCGCAATTGGTGGATGGATGTCCCCTTCCCAATCCTGACAGCCTCGATGCCCATCATCTCGGCATAGGTGAGCAGGTAGTCGGTGTCCAAGGCACTTGAGTAGGCGGTGTGGTGGCCCCCTCCGGCGAGGATCCACGCCTCACTGGCGGTGATGAGATCGGGCAACGGCTTCCACAGCACCCGGGCGACGGGCAGCCGCTTGAAGGCGTGGGGGGAGTCGATGGTCTCAACCTCAGAGATGACCATCCTGAAGCGGTGGCCCAGGTCGATGATGGAGGCGCACAGCGCAGGCCCCGCAGCCCCGTCGAAGACCAGCCGGGCTGGGTCCTCTCGCTCCCCGATGCCCAAGGGATGGACTTCAAGGGTCGGTCGATCCTTGGAGATGGAGGGACACACCTCGAGCATGTGGGCCCCGAGGTCGAGCATGGCGCCCTTCTCGAGGTGGTAGGTGTAGTCCTCCATGAAGGAGGAGCCGCCGGAGAGGCCTTCCCCCATCCGCTTGAGGATGCGCACGAGGGCGGCGATCTTCCAATCGCCCTCCCCGGCAAAGCCGTAGCCCTTGCCCATCAGGCGTTGGACAGCGAGGCCGGGAAGCTGCTTCATGCCGTGCAGGTCCTGGAAGTTCGTGGAGAACGCCATGGCGTTGTTCTGCTGAAGAAACTTCTCCAGTGCCAGTTCGATTCTCGCCTGTTCGGTGACCTGCTGGAAGAAGAACGCTTCGTCCATCCCCTCCTTGAGGGTGTAGGAGTGGCGATACTCATCGATCAGGAGATTGATATCACCGTTGGGGATGGAGGCCATCATATCGACGAGGTCCCCGATACCGAAGTAGGGGACCGACCAGCCGAACTGAATCATCGCCTCGACCTTGTCGCCGTCGGTGACCGCGACATCGCGCATGTTGTCGCCGAACCGCACCACGACAAGGGTGCGGCTCTCCGCGACCGCGGCGGCTGAACGCATCCAGCGTCCGATGCGCTGTTGCGTCTCCTCATGGGACCAGTGACCAGCGATGACGGTGCGCCTGAGGCCCATGCGCGCGGTGATGTGGCCGAACTCCCGGTCTCCGTGGGCGCTCTGGTTGAGATTCATGAAGTCCATGTCCATCGTATCGAAGGGGATTCGTTCATTGAACTGGGTGTGCAGCTGCAAGAGCGGCTTGGTGAGAATCGAGAGGCCGGCGATCCACGTCTTTGCCGGACTGAAGGTGTGCATCCAGCACACCACACCGGCACAGCTCTCATCGGCTTCAGCATGTTGGATGGTCTTCAAGATCTCGGCTGAGGACTTCAGAACTGGTTTCACCACCAGTACAAGGGGGAGGTTCCCACTGGCGTTCAGCTCCTCAACCATTTGTTTTGTATGCAACGCCACCTGGTGCAGTGCATCATCGCCATACAGATCCTGACTTCCGGTAAGAAACCAAATGTTCAACGCGTTCATCGTAGGCAGTTCTCCCTTCGTATACCCGGTGTTATATGTTTCCACAACCCAGGCTCTCTTCGATCACCGATCAAAAAAGGTGCCCCACCCTGCTGCCCTCCGTGATACAGAACGGAGGAAAATTTGAGAGAACACGCAGATTGTGTGTACGTAAACATAGACTAATAGTCTCATGATTCCCACTCATTGTCAAGAAAATAAGTTTTTCTTCAATAGGTCTTTAATTCGATATATAGAAAGTAATAGAATACCCAGAATTTGAATATGGGATTAGGTCGTGCTATACGCGTGTACGTTACCTTCGCTCTCACAAGAGGTGTAATGAAAAACTGCTGCCTGCCGTTGCCAGAGGTGGGACAAGGCAGTGGTGGCACGGGGGGTGAGCGACTCTTTTTCGCCTCGACCTTGAGCAGTGGTGATCGCCGCCCCTGTAGGGATGAGACCTGATGGCTGGGTGTGGTGAGGTTGGGGTCTGCCCATATATGAGACGGCTTTGGCGCACGCAAGTTTATAAAAATGGGCTTTTTACTGAAGTGGCAATTCATTGTAATATAACAAGATATCTGGTTCGGGACTTCATGCATACTCACCATGGGTGTCCCGTTTGCACGTTGTGCCGATCGCTTGGGCTATCGCTACTGCCTTGCTGCAGAGGTCCGTGAGGCCTTCAAGGGAAGTGGTGGGACATGATGATCTCTAGTGATGTTTCTCAGAAAAAACTTGACGGCTCGTGGGGTGGGTGGTACAGTCAGGTAAGGCATTGTGTTGATGCCATAATTTTGGCAATGCGTTAACGTTAACGCAGAAACATGTGAAAAGGAGGTTTCATATGAAAAAGGTGCTGATAGCAGGAATGATCATTCTTCTTGCTATGAACATGGCGTTTGCAGGCGGGAAGGCGGAGACATCGGACAAGGGAATGGTCGGTGTCGTGATGCCGACGCGCAGTGAAGAGCGCTGGAACAAGGACGGGGCAGCGGTAAAGAGCGGTCTTGAGGCACTGGGCTACCGCGTTGACCTGCAGTTCTCCGATGACGACATCCCGACGCAGGTGCGCCAGATCGAGGACCTGATCACCAAGCGGGCACAGGTGCTGGTCATCGCCTCGATTGATGGCGTGGCATTAAGTGATGTACTTGCAAAGGCTGCCGAACAGAAGATTCCGGTGATCGCATACGACCGGTTGATCATGAAATCACCGAACGTCGATTACTACCTCTCGTTCGACAACTACGCAGTCGGCCAGCAGATGGGTGATATCCTCATCAAGGGGATGAACCTGGACAATCCAGCGAAGAAACCGCTCTTGATCGAGCTCTTTGGTGGATCGCCGGACGATAACAACGCCTACAAGTTCTACGATGGTGCGATCGACCGGTTGCAGCCCTACTTTGACAACGGCACGCTGAAGATCGGTTCCGGCCAGAAGGGCATGGACACCGTCGGCACGCTGCGCTGGAGCAATGAGTTGGCGATGTCGCGCATGGAGAACCTGCTCTCTGCCTACTACACCAACCAGACCCTCGACGGGATCCTCTCCCCGTACGATCCGATCAGCCTCTCCACGCTCGAGGCGTGCAAGGCTGTAGGGTATGGCACTGCGGGCAAGCCGCTGCCAGTCGTCGGTGGACAGGACTGCATCGTCGCCTCTTGCAAGTCCATTCTTGCCGGCGAGCAGTATGCGACCGTTCTCAAGGATACCCGCGTGCTTGGTCAAGCGACCGTCGAACTGGTAGATACGATTCTGCGCGGAGAAGTTCCCACGGGTCTTGACACCACCAGTTACGCCAACGATTCTATAAAGAACGGTAAGCCGTACATCGTTCCGTCGGTCTTGCTGGAGTCGGTGATCGTCACCAAGGACAACTTGGTGAAGGAAGTGGTCGATACCGGCTACCACACCGCCGCCGAGCTCGGACTGTAACCTGAGGTACCCGGCTTCCCCGGGAAGCCGGGTCGTTCACTGAAATGACCGAGAACCCGATGCATGCTCTGTGAAGTGGGTCGGGTTTCGGTCGCATCTCTCTGGAGGCATCCATGGCAGACCGCTCCACACTCCTCTCGATGAAGCACATCACCAAGAGCTTTCCCGGTGTGAAAGCGCTCGATGATGTCAGCCTGGATGTCAAGACTGCACAGATCCACGCCTTGGTGGGGGAGAACGGCGCTGGAAAAACAACGTTGATGAAGGTGCTGTCCGGCGTCTATCCCTACGGAACGTACGAAGGTGACATCTTCTTTGAGGGCACCCACTGTACATTTGCCAACATCAACCAGAGCGAACGGGCGGGCATCGTCATCATCCACCAGGAGTTGGCGCTCAGCCCCTACCTCTCCATCGCGGAGAACATGTTCATCGGTGACGAGCGGGCCAAATATAACATCATCAACTGGGACAAGACCCGTGAGGATGCGCTTGAATACATGAAACTGGTGGGACTGAATGAGAACCCCAACCTCCCGGTGAACAAACTGGGGGTGGGCAAGCAGCAGATGGTGGAGATCGCCAAGGCGCTTGCCAAGCATGCCAAGCTCTTGATCCTCGACGAACCCACCTCCGCTCTCAACGAGAAGGACAGCGCGCACCTCTTGGAGATCTTGAAGGAGCTCAGGGATACGAACAACATCTCATCGGTGTTGATCTCCCACAAGCTCAACGAGGTAGCCGCGGTGGCGGACTCCATCACGATTCTGCGCGATGGCAGGGCAATCGAGACGCTGGAGGTTGAGCGCGATCAAAACGGGACGGCTTCGATCAGCGAGGACCGGATTGTCAAAGGGATGGTCGGGCGCGAGATCACCGAGATGTACCCCAAACGGGACAACCCCATCGGCGACGTCCTCTTCGAGATCAAGGAGTGGACGGTATCCAACCCTGACAATCCTGAACGCAAGAAGCTCGATGGGGTGAACGTTACCGTACGCGCCGGTGAGGTCGTCGGTCTGGCGGGCTTGGTTGGCGCCGGTCGTACTGAACTGGCCATGAGCGTGTTCGGTCGATCGTATGGCGAGAATATCAGCGGAAAGACCTTGATCGAGGGGAAAGAGGTCGACATCACCACGATCCCCAAGGCGATCGCCCACGGGGTAGCCTATGTGCCTGAGGACCGGAAGGAGCACGGTCTGGTGATGATCCAGAACGTCAAGGAGAACATCACCATCGCCAAGCTTGAGAAACTCACCAAGATGGCGACGATCAACGAGCATGAGGAGAACATGGTCGCCGAGGAGTACTGCAAGCGGTTGAACGTCAAGACGCCGACAATCTTGCAGACAACGGGCAATCTCTCGGGAGGCAACCAGCAAAAGGTGGTGCTGTCAAAGTGGTTGTTCAGCGATCCCCGAGTCCTGCTCCTCGACGAACCGACCCGTGGTATCGACGTTGGTGCAAAGCATGAAATCTACCTGATCATCAACGCACTCGCCGCAGAGGGGATGGCGTGCCTGTTGATCTCCAGCGAGATGCCGGAGATCATCGGTATGAGCGATCGGATCTATGTGATGAGTGAAGGCAGGATCACGGCCGAGTTGGAGGGCAAGACCGCGACTCAGGAAGAGATCATGCGCAATATCCTGAACAATTGAGGTGGTGGCAGGCCATCACCGTGCAGTGTGGTCCATTGAAACTGAGCATGAACGCAGAGGTAGGAGTAGAGGATGAACAGCTTGATCGCCATTATGAAAAAGAATGTGAGGCAGTACATGATGGTCATCGCCCTGGCGGTGGCGATGATCGCGTTCGGATTCTTGACTGACGGCATCTTCTTCAGGCCGGTGAATCTGACGAACCTGGTGCTGCAGAACAGCTACGTCCTGATCCTTGCTGTGGGTATGTTGCTCTGTACCCTCACCGGAAACGTCGACCTCTCGGTGGGATCGATTGTCTGTTTCATCGGTGCCCTGTGTGGGGTGATGATGGTGGACTTGCAGTGGAATCCCTACGTGGCGATGTTGTTGGCGATCATCGTCGGAGTGTTGATCGGCATGTGGCAGGGCTTCTGGATTGCGTTCGTCAACGTTCCCCCCTTCATCGCCACACTTGCCGGTATGTTGGTGTTCCGTGGTTTGGGCCAGGTCATCATGAAAGGACAGACGAAAGCGCCCTTTCCCCGGGAGTTCCAGGTCATCTCATCAGGATACATTCCAGACCCCTTTGGCGGGGCGGTGGTCGGGACGACGACCCTCCACCTCTTTACTCTGTTAATCGGCTCCATCATCGTCGCGTTGATCATCTTCGGGGAGATCAAAAAGAGACGGAAGCAGCAGCAGTATGGCTTCGATCTGCTGCCCACCGGAATCTGGCTGGCAAAGGTACTCTTCATCGCCGCCGCACTCCTCGCCTTCACCGTGGTGTTCGCCGTCTACCGGGGTTTCCCGAATATCCTCGTCCTCTTGGGCATTCTGGTCGTTGGATACCAGTTCGTCGCATCCAAGACGGTCCAGGGCCGCCATATCTATGCGCTGGGTGGGAACCGGAAGGCCGCCGAGCTCTCGGGCGTCAAAGTCAGATGGGTGATGTTCTGGATCTACACCAACATGGCCCTCCTTGCTGCCGTTGCCGCAATGGTCTTCACTGCCCGGCTCAACTCGGCCACCCCGAAGGCGGGGCAGGGCTTTGAGATGGATGCCATCGCCGCCTGTTACGTCGGCGGCTCAGCGGTCTCCGGTGGAGTGGGGACGGTCATCGGAGCGGTTGTCGGCGGCCTCTTCATCGGGGTATTGAACAACGGCATGTCGATCATCGGCATCAGCACCGACTGGCAGCAGGCCATCAAAGGCTTTGTGCTCCTCGCTGCCGTGGCGTTCGACCTCTACTCAAAGTCCCGGTCATCAAAGGTTGCCTGACCGGTGTGTTCAGCCGGTGCGTCATCGTTCACGCACAGGAATCGGCATGGGCATCGCTGTGGGCCAGCGTCTGGTTTTGTAGATGTGATATCATATCAATAGCCTATGGTGCAATGAATTATATTGAGTGGAAGAACAGGGGGGTTGTTCACAAACATCTCGTTGCTTGACGTATGACGTATGCAGGCGATACAGTTTAACGCAACAAAGGGGGTACCTGATGACGATAGCGGAGATTGCCAAGCTTGCAGGGGTTTCAATTGGGACGGTGGACCGGGTGTTGCACAACCGTGGGCGGGTTGCACCAAAGACTGTTGAGACCATCATGGCGATCATCGATGAGTATGGCTACCAACCCAACGCCTTTGCCCGTAACCTGCGATTGAGCAAGACCTATACCATCGGGGTTATCCTTCCCCACCTCCACTCTGAATATGGCTATTGGCGTCTTATCTACAACGGGGTGCTGAAGGCTGTCAAGGAGCTTGCCCAGCTTGCCGTCTCCATCGAGCTGGTTGAGTACGACCGCCTCGACCCCAAGACCTTCCTTGCCGCCGTGACCAAGGTGCTGGACAACAAGGTCGATGCCATCCTGCTCGCCCCGCTGCTGCCCGATGAGACTCGGCTCATGATGGAGCGCCACCCACAGATCAGCTATGCGTTCATCGACTCCCCGCTGCCGTGCCGTAATCAAGTCATCACGGTGGCCCAGAACCCCTTTCGAGGCGGGTTTTTGGCAGGGAAACTGATGAACCTCCACCTCGGCAGCCGAGCAGGGACGCTGGTGGTCATCAACACCCATACGGCAGCGTTCAACGCCGCAGAACGGGCGCGCGGCTTCATTGAATACTACGCCGACAAGCCAAACTACACCGTGTTGCAACTCGACATCGAGGCCTCGAGGACCGCCGAGGAGGCGCTCGAGCAGGCGTACCACGACCACAGCGATCTTTCGGGAATCTTTGTGGTGAACAATGCGGTGGCCCGCTTTGCCGCACATATTGCCCTGCTGGGACGGAGGAACCACACCATCGTGATCGGCTACGACTTGGTGGAGCAGAACCGGGCCGCGATGCTGGAGGGCAAGGTTGACTGCCTCATCTCCCAGAGGCCTGAGTTTCAGGGGTATACGGCCACCTACCAGCTCTACCGCAAGGGAATCCTCAACCAAAAGCCGGATGAGGACATCCTCATCCCCATCGATATCATCCTCGCTGAGAACATCAGGGACGATAACTCCTACGGCCTTGAGTGGAACGGCAGGGACGTGCCCCGCTGAGGTCGTCGCTCAATCCCTACAATCAGGGCTGGCCGTAGTATGCGAGCGGGCCAAACTTCCTGAAGTAGTGCTTGTCCGAGAGGGTCTGTTTTGCCGGCTCGATGGCGGGGGTCAGGAGACGGTTGAACAACGCCATCTTGGCCACGTACTCCAATACCTCGGCGTGGAAGACTGCATCATTGGCCGTCTTGCCCCAGGTGAACGGGCCGTGGGAGGCGACCAGGACGGCCGAGGTGTGAATCGGGTTGGTCTCCTCCAACGCTTCGACGATGACTTTGCCGGTGTTCTCCTCATACCGCTCTTCGATCTCCTCGCCGCTCATCTCTCTGGTGCAGGGGACGGGGCCGTGGAAGTAGTCGGCGTGGGTTGTCCCGTAGCAGGGCAGCGGAAGGCAGGACTGCGCCCAGATGGTCGCGTACTGGGAGTGGGTGTGCACGATGGAGAGCACCCCCTCCTTGGCAAAGTGCCGGTAGAGGTAGAGGTGGGTCGGCGTGTCCGATGACGGGCGTTTGGCAGAGTCGATGACCGAGCCGTCTGGTTTGACGACCACCATGTCGTCAATGCTCATTCCGTCATAGGGGACACCGCTTGCCTTGATGATCATCAAGCCGCTGTCGGGGTCATAGACGGAGACATTGCCCCAGGTGGAGATGATCAAATCCTTCTCTTTGAGCGCAAGGTTTGCCTCAAGCGCTTCTCGTTTCAACGTATCAAGTCTCTTCATGTCAATATCCTCGGAGATTGGTCTTCACCGTGAGTCTAGTACGATTGGCCCAAGAGTGCAATCAAAGGGAGGCGTCAGAAGCAGAACGTCATGAGATCGCCCTCGTATGGTGAGCGTGAGGCTCAGCACGCACGATAGTATGGTTCACTGTCATATTTGGTGTGTACATGCACAGCGATTCTGTATTGAGTGGGATGGCCCCACTCAGAACAGCGTTGAAGATTGGCCAGTGTCTTCGCCCACAGGCAAGGATCATGGCATATCGGTTGCACCATCTCTTCGCAAAGAACCTGGAGAGGGAACACGCTTAAAACCATCCCTCTCCACGGTACAATACTGCTCGTTGGGAGTGCCACTGTAACAGACGGTGAGGACCAGCGTCTTCCCGATGGCAAGCCACTGGCGCTCTTGTCCTCGAAAAGGGATGGTTCCGGTGTTTCAGCGCCTCATGAGCGTGGTGGGCGCCACCAAGAGGTGAATCTTGGGAGCGTGCCACCCCCGCTCAGGTGGCTTCCATGTAGCGCTTCCAATCCCCGTTGTCCAAAGGCAACACGGGATTGGCCGGGGATCCGAGGTCGCCTCGCACGTACCAGTAGACATATGCCTGCACCTCCTGCCACGCTCCACCATCGAGGAGGTAGATTGTGCTCAGGCGGCGTTGGTACTCGTTGTCGACACCCCCTTCAATGAATCCCTCCAGTTCGTCCATGTAGCCGATGATCGAAGAGAGGTTGTCGACCTCCAACAGTTCACCGTACACCCACTGCTCCCCCTCCACAAGGGCAGGGTATCCCTTTTGTATCTGGTGGAAGAGCTTGCCTTTGACCCGTGCGCGCCTGACACGGAGCACCCTGCCCTGCAACACCTTTTGATGATTGAAGAAGCCGCAGAGCAGACTGCCGTATACCCATATCCTATCGCACTCGGTCAAAACTCCTTGCCCCCCGATTGTGTGATGTCCGTCTCATGAGCGATGATTGCAGCGATGGCAACCTCAATGGCTCGAGTGATATCAGCGAGCGCCATGCTCGGCACAAATGGTTTGGCGATGACTTGCCCGGGCACAAAGGGGACATGGATAAACCCACCCCTCACCGGTCTGTCCAGTGCGGCGAGCGTGTGCAGGATCCCGTACATGAGATGGTTGCAGACGAACGTCCCCGCCGTGTTCGAGACAGTGGCCGGGATGCCGGCTTTTCGGATCGCCTCCACCATCGCCTTGATGGGAAGGGTCGAGAAGTAGGCGGGGGGAGCGCCGGCGACAATCGGCACATCGATGGGCTGGTTCCCCTCATTGTCCGGAATGCGTGCATCATCGATGTTGATGGCCACCCGCTCGACGGTGATGTCGAACCGTCCACCGGCCTGACCGATGGCGAGCACCACATCGGGCTCAACCTCCTTGATCCTCTCTGCCACTCGGTCGATGGCCTTGTGGAAGACTGTAGGGACCTCCAGCTTCTCCATCGAAACCGATGTGACATTCACCAGCTTTACCGCCTCGAGGGCCGGATTGACCTTCTCTCCGCCGAAGGGATCGAAGGCGGTCAACAATACTTTCATCCTAACCTCCCTAGAACGCCAGGATGTACATCAGGATGATGTGCAACCCCAGCATGACCAACGCAACGCGTGCCTGGCTCTGTATGATGACGTACTTGTTCTTCGTCTCAAGCAGTGCGGCGGGCATGATGTTGAAGTTGGCGGCCATCGGGGTGAGAAGGGTGCCGCAGTAGCCCGCGGTGAGCCCCAAAGCCCCCACGACCACCGGGTTGGCGCCCTGCATGATCAAGAAGGGGATGCCGATGCCTACGGTGATGACACTGAATGCGGCAAAGCCATTGCCCATGATGATGGTGAAGAGGGCCATGCCGACACAGTACACCGCCACCGCGATCAACCTCGATCCCTCGGGGATGAGGACACTCACTCCCTTTGCGATGACCGTCCCGACCCCTGCTGCGGTGAAGAGGGCGCCCAATGCAGCCAAAAGCTGGGGCAATATTCCCACCGGTCCTACATTGTCCATCAGCCGGGTGCCGTCCACTACCGCCGATTTCGCCGGAGCCTTGGTCAGGGCGTAGGTGACAGCCAGCGCGACAGCGGCTGAAATGCCGATGGCGTTGTTCGCTCCGAAGGGGAGGAAGGTGGCAGCCAGCACTGCGACAAAGGCCAAGGTGAGGGCGGGGATGAAGATCTTGTACCCGATCTTGTCCGCATGGGAGCGCGACTGCTCCTCAGTGGGTACGTCGCTCTTGGACTGCACCACACGATTGGCAGCGGTGAGGGCGGCGATGGCGAGCACGCAGACACCGGTGATCCACGCAGGTAGATACGGTCCGATTGAGAAGGTGAAGGCAAGGATGAACCAGAAGAGCGCGGTGCTGATCCGCTTTGGATGATCCTTGTCCCGAAGCGCTTTCACGCCGACCAAAAGGAAGATCAGTGCGATGATACAGTAGAAAAATTCAGCGATCGCTACATTTGTGGTCATGGTTACTCTCCTCCTTTGATTGCGGATTTGGCGAGGGTGCGATCGAGCAGGACGTTATGGCCAAAGCCAACCAGCACTGCGATGACGGCGACCGGAATCGACATCATTGCGATCTGCAGGGCGTTGACGTCATACCCCTGGCCGTTGAGTGTGGAGACGATGAGCAGTGTCCCGCTTGCCCCCATGAAGACGTTTTGCGCAAAGAAGTTTCCAAAGTTCTCCCCAGCTGCGCTGAACCCCTTGATCATATCCTCGGTCTTTTCGTCAGCCGGTCCGTGCTTGGCGACATAGGCGGCTTGGGCCATCGGGTTGATCAAGGGACGGACGAACTGCGGATGCCCTCCAAGGCGGAGCGAGAAGGCGGCAGCCAGGGCTCTGATCGCCAGATAGAGACTGATGATCCTACCGCTGGTTGCGGCCTTGGCCTTCTTGATGAAGTCGACGGCCTTGTCCTTCAAGCCATAGCGCTCACTGATGCCGATGATCGGCAGGGTGAGCACAAAGAGTGTTGCAGTTCGTTGGGTGATGAAGGACGATCCAAGCGTATTGAGGATCTCGATGATGGGCATCCGTGCAACGAGGCCGGTGACCACCCCCGCGATGACTACGGTGGCAATGGTGTCCTTCTTGAGTACGAAGCCGATGATGACTATCAGTACACCGATGAGTTTCAATAATTCCATAGCGTTCATCTCCTTTTTAATGTGGAATTTATTACATTATAGGGAGCAGCATTCCTCAGTTGTCAAGGCATTTCAAAGCCCAACCGTCGGTGGACCTCTCCTGCCCACGCTCTTGAAAAAGCACCACCACACGGTATGATGGGGCTATGCATACCATCATGACCACAACTGCCCACCCAGGGGCTCTCGAACTTGTACGCGACGGAGCCGTCCTTCAGATCGTCATCGACCCGCGCGACCGTATCGGGGTCGCCCGTGCTGCACACGCCTTGGCAGACGATCTTGGTGCGGTGCTCGCCCTCCGTCCTGCTGTGCTCGATGAGAGGACACCGGAGAGCTGTATCATCGTCGGAACGCTCGCCTCGAGTGCTCCAATCGATGAGCTTGCCTCCCAAGGGCTTCTTGACACCGACTTCCTCAACGAGCACGACGAGGCGTTCACCATTTCAGTGGTCGGCGAGCCTGGTTGTCTTGTCGTCTGTGGCAGTGACCGTCGGGGGACCATCTACGGCATCTATGAGATCTCCCGCCAAATCGGCGTCAACCCGTGGCACTTCTGGCTGAACGTGCCGCCTGTAAAGACCGATCACCTCTATGCCAAGAGGGGGGTTGTCATCAAGGAGCATCCGGTGGTGCGCTGGCGTGGCATCTTCCTCAACGATGAGGCGCCGGCATTGACCGGCTGGATCACCAACACCTATGGGACGGTCACCCCCTCGGCCGATCCCCCGATTCCAGCCGGCATCGCCCGCTACGGGTCCGACTTCTACACCAAGCTCTTTGACCTCCTCTTGCGCCTGAAGGCCAACTACCTCTGGCCGGCGATGTGGAACAACGCGTTCTTTGAAGATGACCCGGACAACGCACGCTTGGCACACGAGTGGGGCATCATCATGGGGACCAGCCACCAGGAGCCGATGACCCGCGCCCAGCAGGAGTGGGATCGCCGGTACCGCTCCACGTTGGGGCATTGGAACTACTCGCGCCACAAGGATGAGCTCTTGCACTTCTGGAGGGAGGGCATCGCTCGCAACAAGGAGCATGAGACGGTGGTCACCATCGGCTTGAGGGGAGCCGATGACACACCGATGGGCGAGGAGAGTTGGCGCTCCCTTGAGGAGATCGTAGCCGAACAACGGGCCATCCTGGTCGAGGAGATGGGCCGCCCGATTGAAGAGATTCCCCAGCTGTGGTGCCTCTACAAAGAGGTGCAGCGCTACTGGGAGGAGGGCATGCGCGTCCCCGATGATGTGATCCTACTCTGGTCGGATGACAACTGGGGCAACCTGCGGCGTCTGCCCACCGAGAGGGAGAGGGAGCGCAGCGGTGGGGCGGGCATCTACTACCACTTCGACTACCACGGAGATCCGCGCAACTACCAGTGGATCAACACCACCCAGATCGCCAAGATCTGGGACCAGATGAGCCTGGCCCTCCACCACCAGGCTGACCGGCTCTGGGTGGTCAACGTCGGCCACTTCAAGGGTCAGGAGTACCCCATCTCCTTCTTCCTCGACCTCGCCTGGCAGGGCACGGCCCTCGAGGGCGATTCGCTTGCATCGTGGTCTGTCCAGTGGTGCAGCGCCATCTTCGGTGAGGAGCATGGTCCGGCGATCTCCTCCTTGGTCGAAGGGATTGTCGAGCTCAACAGCCGGCGCAAGCCGGAGTTGCTCTATCCGCTTGCCTGGTCGATGACCAACTACCGGGAGGCGGAGGCGTTCGTGGACTCGTGGCAACACCTGCGGGCCAAGGCCGAAGAGCTTCATGCCTCGATCGCACCACCATTGGGCGATGCCTACCACCACCTGGTCCTCTTCCCTGCCCGCTCCTCACATATCCTTGCCTCCCTCTACCTGGCGGTGGCTCGCAACCACCTTTGGGCCCGTCAGGGGCGGTTGGCCGCCAACGAACAGGCCCGCCTGATCGAGAGGCACTTTGCCGCCTTCACCGCCGAGATTGAGCACTACCACGCCACCTGTGCAAACGGGATGTGGCGTGGCTTTGCCGACCAGGCGGTCCTCGGCTACATCGATTGGAACGATCCGCCGGCCAATACCTTGGAACACCTCTACACCGCCACGGTCCCCGATGCGACCTACCATCGCCTTGGGGTCGCTGTTGAGGGCTCACCGGGCAGCTGGCCATCGCTCGAGCGCTGTGCCCTGCCACCGTTTGACTCCATCAACGACCAGCGCAGGCGCATCGAGCTCTTCAACCGCAGCTCGACCCCCTTCCCCTACCTCGTCACCGCAGCCGACCCATGGGTCCACCTCGACGGGCCGGTCGAAGGTCGGTTGGGTCTGCAGGACGAGGTAGTGGTCAAGATTGACTGGCAGCGCGCCCCCGTGGGCCGGGCATCCTCATCGGTGAAGGTGTCCAGCGACCAGCGCTACAAGGAGGTGGTCATCGCCATCGAGACACTGAAGGTGGCTGAGGAGGGCCTCTCTGGGTATATCGAGGCCGATCGCAGCCTGGCCATCAACGCCATCACCTACCAGCGCTCAGCAGGTGGTGAGGCAGAGCGGTGGCAGGATATGCCACTCTACGGACCCTTCGGTGCGGTGCGCTCGCAAGGGGAGGGTGGCTGCCTCTCTTACGACTGTTGGTTCCACCACGAGGGGAGGGCCCGGGTTACGGTGGTGGCAACTCCATCGTTGAACGTGTTTGGCCAGGAGGTGACCGTTGCCGTAGGCCTCGATGATCAGAGGCCAGTGGAGGTCACCTTGGTGGAAGGTGGCTACCACGTCGAGCTTGACGATGAGTTCTGGCGCGATGGGGTCATCGCCAATGCGCGCACCGCGTCCGTCGATATCGAGATCGAAAAGCCGGGCGCTCATCAGCTGACACTGTGGTCCACTGGATCTGCGGTGATGGTCACCCGTATCATCGTCGACCTCGGCGGGGTGCGCGAGAGTGTGCTCGGCCCGCCTGCCAGCCGATTCATCGGCCGATGAGGCGGGCAAGGGGAGGGCCGATACGCTCGTAGCCCTTATAGTTGAGGTGGAGCCCGTCGTCACTCAGCTCAGGGTCGAGGCACTCTCCATCGGATGACAGCAGGTCGGTGAGGTCGGCAAATACAACCTGGTTTGCCGCCGCCCAGGCTGCAAGCACCTCGTTGACGCGACGGATCTGCTCGCTGTATGAACGGCCTGAGGAGCTTCGGTTGCGGGGCAAGAGGCCCAGCAGGATGATGTGCGCCTGAGGAAGCTTTTCAGCGATGATTGAGACCAGCTCGGTGATGCCCGAGGCGATGACAGACGACTCTTGGTCGTCCAGATTGTTCGTCCCACCCAAAAAGAGCACGGTCTTGGCATCGATGCCCTCCAACTCTCCGTTGAGCAGACGCCACTTCATGTGCTCCAATCGGTCGGCACCGACGCCGAAGTTGGCCGGCTCGAAGGGGGCGAAGAAGCGCTGCCAGAGCGATGGATGCTCCTCCCAACGGCGGATCAACGAATCGCCGAAGAAGACGGTCCTGATCGGTCTGCTCTTGATCATCGCCAGAATCCTCTGGTGCTTCTCGCGGTGGTGGTCATCACATCTCATGATCGCTTGCATCGATCGTTCCTCCTATGGGTATGAACTGGAGCCATGCCAGGTCTATGGTAGCTCCGGGCAGGAGCTGTAACGACACCGAGCATGGGCCGAAGGTCGCTGTAGTCAACGGGTAGGTCGCTTCACTCCACGTGGGGGCGGCACCTAAGGCGAGCGCGTTGCTCTGCCTTCTCCCGTCCTGCTCGAAGTGTACCTGCAGCAGAGTCTGGGGATCTGTGCTTCGGTACCGCAGCCACAGGGCCGCAACACCCTCGAGAAAGTCCATCTCTTCGAAACGGATCGTCGCATTGTTGGTGACGTGGTGGATTTCGCCATCTGTGATACGATAGTCGTCTGCGATGATGGAGGTGCAGGCGGAAAATGGGAGGCGCGCATACGCCTTGGCCTGGCGGTGGAAGTGGAAGCCCTTGAGGTGGACCTTGCGCTGGAACACGAAGGTGAGGCAGACCACCGACCGAAGTCGCCGCTTCAGCGTATAGGTCTCCTGCTGGTAGGTGTTCCAGATGGTACCCTTCTGCCAGCGGGCGCGCAGCAAGAGTTCCTCACCCTCTTTGATATCAAACTCAAAGGGATCCCCCTCCAATGGAAAGAGGTGGATGGTCAGCTCATCCGAGCCCCAGCTGCCAAAATCGAGGTCGGCAAAACTCACCCGGCTCTCCCTGTCGCGCAGCGTGGCAACTCCCCGCTCATTGCCCTCGGTCAACTCCTGTGTGCTGCGGTCGTACCATGCGCCCCAGACAAAGGAGTAGGGGTCACGGTGCGGCTTGCCGAACCCGTCGATGGGGACCTCCAGGCGAGAGTAGAAGTCGATGTGGTCCCGCCCATTCCGGGTGGCGCAGCGTACGGTGACGACCCCGTCACCCCTCGGCTCGATGGCCAGTGACCCTCCGCCATCGCCCTCGGTGAACGTGGCAAGGGGGGTGTCCACCCCCAACCGATCGGTGAGGCGCCAGCAGAGGGCGGTATCGCTCGCCCCTGTGGGGAGGATCGTCGCCCGTACTGTCAGACCATCGCGCGTGAGGCGGATGGCCCGCACCGGGACATCGCTCTCATCGATTGCAGCCTCGACGGTCGCCCCGCTTCCCTGGGCGATGGCCAGCAGCATGCCGCCAAAGAGGCGGCGGCTGTGGCTGTGGTACGACTCGACATCGGTGGCGTCCCCGTTGTCCAAGGAGAGGAGGTGCCCGTTCTTCACGCTGACGTTGATCCGTGATCGCCCATTCTCCACCACGTTGCCCGCATCATCCACCGCCCGGATGGTGGCAAAGAGCAGCGCTCCGATGCGCTCCTCTTCAATGGTGAGGCCTGTAGCCTCGCCGAAGGAGGAGCGCTCTACACACTTGATCATGGAGTTGTTCCGGTCGTAGGAGCAGGCGGTGATCGTTCCTCTCGTATAGGTGACACTCCATACCGCCGAATACGCACCATCGAGGAGAACGCGTCCCTGTGACACGCCGTTGACGAAGAGCTCGACGCTGTGGGCGTTGGTGTAGGCACGTACATCGACGACCTCCCCATCGTTGAAGTCCCAGAAGGGGAAGAGGTGGAGGACCGGATCATCGGTCCAGGCAGCTTGGAAGAGGTAGTAGGAGTCCTTGGGAAAGCCTGCACTGTCTGCGTGGCCGAGGTAGGAGCCCTTGGTGTGGTAGGGGGTGGGTTCACCGAGGTAGTCGATGCCGGCCCAGATGAACTGGCCGAGGCTGTAGGGTGTCTCTTCCTCCACCTGCAGGCACGCCTCGATGCTGCGCGCTCCCCAGCTGGTGACCCCATTGCCGAGTGCTGAGCACTGCAGATCATCGTCGCTGAGGGTGGGGACTTCGAAGGGGAAGTGGTAGATGCCCCTGCTCTGGACCGTGGCGCACGTCTCCGAGCCGTAGATGACCCAGTGGGGGTAGCGGCGGTGGTGCTCTTGGTAGAGCGCAGAGCCGTAGTTGTAGCCAACCACTGCGATGGGATCGACGCACTCCTGCGTGTTCTCCCAGTTCAGGTAGTTGGAGCAGAGGGTGGGACGGGCGTGTTGGTGGGGGTCGAGGTGGGCGATGAGCGAGAGGAAGGAGGTGATGGTCCTCTTGGCAAGGGGGGGATCGAGGTGGGTGTCGGCGATCTCGTTTCCAATGGACCACATGATCACACACGGGTGGTTGCGCCCCCGCTTGATCCATGAAGTGACGTCGCTGTGCATGGATGAGGGGAAGTGGCGCGAGTAATCATAGGTGTTTTTGGCGAGGTTCCACACATCGGAGAACTCGCTGACCACCAGGAGGCCGAGGCGGTCGCACAAGGCGTAGAGGTGGGCAGACGGTGGGTTGTGGGCGGTGCGGATCGCGTTTGCCCCCATGTGCTTCATGAGGCGAAGTTGCCGCTCAAGGGCCTCGGTGTGCACCGCCGAGCCCAGCGAGCCGAGGTCGTGGTGTAGGCATACCCCCTTGAGCTTCACATGCCGGTCGTTGAGGAAGAAGCCCTCGTCGCTGGAAACGCGCGTGGTGCGAAAGCCGATGGTGGTGTGGACGGTGTCCACCACCACGTTCCTGCAGATCAATTCGCTCTGCAGTTGGTAGAGGACCGGATTGTCCACATCCCAAGCCTCGATGGGAAGGCCGCCATCGAGGAGGGTATGGCGCGTCTGGTAGGCGCAATCGGCGATGACTTCTGCCTCCACCTCAACGTGCCACGTGCCGTCAACGTGCCGGGTGGTGGTGACGGAGATGCCGTCGATGGCGAAGTGACACGCAGCCTTGGTGATGAGGCGCACATCACGGTAGATTCCCGCCCCGGTGTACCAGCGACCGCTGGGGTAGTGGTACTGGACATGCACAAGCAGCTCGTTGTCCTGCCTGCGGGAGACGAAGTCGGTGATGTCCGAATGGAAGGCGGTGTACCCGTTGTAGTGGGTGAGCACCTCCTTCCCGTTTACAAAGAGGGTGCATATCTGGTAGACGCCATCGAAGTCGATGTAGAGGCGTTCATCGTCGGTGAGAGCGGTGCAGTCGATGAGGCGGCGGTACCAACGCTCACTGGAGCGGGTGAAGGCGGCTACGTCGCCGATGAGCCAGTCATGGGGGAGGGTGACCGGCTCAAAGGGCCCCTGTTGAGCCGGGCTGCAGTACCAACCGTCGTGAAGGAGTGCGTACATCTCACTGCCTATGGTCGCTGACCGTCGATCGCTGCACAAGGCGTGGCGGGAAGAGGACGCTCTTGCCTCCCTTGCCGTCGATCATCGACAAGAGCTGAGCGACAGCAGCCTCGCCGAGCTTCGATGCCGGGTGGGCGATGCTGGTCAAATGGGTATATCGGGCAGCCTCCGAGTCATCGATGCCGATGATGGAGATCTGCTCGGGCACACGCGTGCCGTTTTTGGCGAGCGTCTCCATGACCTGGAGCGCGACGGTGTCATTGTAGCAGAGCACCGCCGAGTAGGGAGTGAGAAAATCGAGCAACCGCCCCGCGCTGAGCAACTGGCCCATGTTCTCCTTGGAGTACCACAAAATATCCTCTTCCTTGATGGGAAGCGCGTGTTCACGCAGCGCTTTGACGTGGCCGAGGTAGCGCAGGTGACCTTGGCGGTTGGTATGGGGCAGGATGCAGGCGATCCGCCGATGTCCCTTCTCGACGAGGTGTGCGGTGGCCATCCAACCGGCCTGGATGTCATCGAGAGCGACGTGGGGGATGGTGAGCTCAGGGTAATAGGAGTCGATGAAGACGACAGGGGTGCCCCGATCGGCAAGCATGTGGTAGAGCTCGATGTTTGCGCAGGGCAGGGCGCTGCGTGTCGGCTCAACGATCAGGCCGTCAAGTTCCTTGTCCATCATCATCCTCAGCGCGGTGCTCTCCCCGGTGACGGTGTTGTCCGTCCACAAGAGCTGCATCGAGTAGCCTTTGGCAACCAGCGCATCGCCGGCACCCCGAACGATGGAAGGGAAGATGTAGCTGTCCATATAGGTGAAGATCATCCCCACCGTCATCGACCGCTGTCGCTGGGAGGCTGGATGGGCGTCGTCTTCGGCGATGAAGGTCCCGCTGCCTTGCAGGCGGGTTACCAGGCCCTGTTGCACAAGGACCTCCAGAGCCCTGCGGACCGTCTGCCGGGAGCATGAGAAGCGGTCGGAGAGCTGGGCCTCGGTCAAGAAGCGAGAGCCGGGCAGGAAGTGGCCTGTGTTGATCTGCTCGATGGCCCACGTGACGATTTCCATATATTTGTGTTGTGTATCCATGCTGCGCTCCCCGTGCGGTACTCTTTCCTCCTTTATATCGGTTCTTGGGCAAGAATACAAGTAGATTTTTATTTGTATGTACAACTTTTGCGAAAAAATGGTACGAATGTGTGAGATTTTGGAGATATCACTAACAATTTAGCGAAAGATACGACAAAACTAGGTGTATGATACGGGCCTATTTCTGTATTGACAGCTAGTCCATTCCATGGCATTCTTATTGTAGGTGTCGGGTATAGTACCAGTGAGTATATGAACAATACATATTTGACGAAATACAGTACAATATATCCTGATATGTAGTGAAAGATGGTATGGAGGATTGGAAGGTGAGCAGACGATCACCTGCGGTGCAGACACTCGCCAAACCTGCCGATAGGTACAAGCGGTTCAGGCT
>Ga0265293_10004573_pt1 | contig 24250 bp, 20 predicted proteins | sample Munlanlewell138R_FD_192505 | JGI IMG/M metagenome (GOLD analysis project Ga0265293, IMG submission 192505) | Leachate microbial communities from a municipal landfill in Southern Ontario, Canada - Leachate well 138R | ecosystem: Engineered > Solid waste > Landfill > Unclassified | place: Canada...
AGATGAATGATAAGGAACGCTTTAAAGGCTTTGATTTTTCAAAGAACCCATATGAAAAAGAAGCTCGTGAAACATGGGGGAATGATGCTGTTGATTCGGCCAATGTCCGTCTTGAAACACTGCAAAAAAACGAGAAGGCAAATGTGGCAAGTTCCATGGAACACCTGTTTGCTGAATTGGCGTTGATTCGCAATACTGATCCCACATCTTCGGTCGCCCAAGCAGCAATCGGAAAATGGTTTGAACTGGTTAATACGATGGGAACCTATACTCCGGAAATGTTTGCGAACCTAGGCCGCATGTATATCGATGACAAGCGATTCGCAAAAAACATCGATATGTATGGTACGGGTCTTGCACGATTCATGTGTGATGCGATGCAAGCGTATGCTCGCACACTGTCAGGGAAATAACACTAGATACACAAGCAAATCCTGATCAGAAACAAACGATGTTATGCTTGAAGAAGCCACATGCAAAGCTTCCTGTCTTGGATATCCATAGATGCCCGCACTGATCAAAGGGAAAGCAATTGAGTGACACCCCAGCTTAGTTGCGAGAGCCAGTGAATTAACATAACATGATCGCAACAAGCGTTCTTCACCATGCTTGCCGTCAACATATACCGGCCCGGGGGTGTGGATGATATAGTTTGCCGTAAGATTGAAAGCTTCGGTTGCAACAGCATCTCCTGTCGCGCAGTAGCCGATACGATCACAAGCTAGCTGAAGCTGCATTGTTCCCGCCGCATGGAAAATAGCACCGCAAACACCGCCTCCGGCTTTTAACCTAGTATTGGCTGCATTAACGATAGCGTCTACTTCCATGGTAACTATGTTGTTGTGCACTATGTGAAATGGCATGACATCTCTCCCATGAGATTTAAACAGTATAACACGAGATTTCAGCATCTGATTCTGACTGCAGATTAGTTTTAAAAACCTTAGACTGTCGATAGTCTTTGTTCCACGGTCTATGTATATTAGGGTAATGGAACTGCTGAAGAAACTTAATTATAAGGGAAGCAACGGTGTATGGATCATTGGTGCACCTGTAGAATTCGATCCAATACAGGAAGAGATCCGTAGGGTTGTCCCTGTCAAAACGGCATTGACCGATGGTGAGACCGTGACATTTGTACTGGTGTTCATTACAAGTAAGGCTGAACTCGAGGTGATAGTACGTTCCATTACTATTCATCTCGATGAACAGACAATCCTTTGGTTCGCGTACCCCAAGAAATCTTCCAAGCGTTATAAGGCAGATATCTCCCGTGATATCGGGTGGGAGCCTTTGGGAACGTTGGGGTATGAACCAGTGCGTCAAGTTGCAATCGATGCTGATTGGTCAGCATTGCGCTTTAGACCGGTGAAGCATATCAAGACATTGACCAGAAATGCCTCAATGGTACTCAGTGAAGAAGCGAGGCATCGTCTAAAAGAGCACTGAACAAAATGCAATGGAGCATATCATCTGTGTGCTTTGGTATGCTTAGGCTCGGTTAGATAGAGGATGAATACACCGATTGCACCAATAATTGCGGTTATTCCGACTAAGACCCATAGCACACCAAGACCGTGACGTGAGCTGACTTGTCCTCCGATCACCGGGGCAATTGCATGGCCTGTACCCATGATGACCGGTAAAATGGCACTGAATCTAGCCCTGTGACTCATCGGAGTGTTATTCGCTATGTAATAGTGTGTGTTGGTTGCATCGACAACCTCACCAAGCGTATAGACAACTGTTAATAGGTAAAACCACAAAGGTGTTCGAGCCAAGCCCATGCATGCAAAACCAAATGCGTATAAAACACCTGCCAATGCGATATTCCGAAGCGGATGAGATTTCTTTAGCGCCATAACGATGAATGCGTTGCTACACACAACGACAACTGCGTTCAAGGACATCATAGTTCCGTATAACGTCGCACCGGCTTTTCCGAACAAACGGGTAGTGTAAAGCGGCAATGCAAACAACGATTGGCTATACGTGAAACTAAAAAACGTCACGCAAACGGCTAGTAATAACAATCTTGGGCGCGAAAACAAGGCTTTGAAAAGTCCTCCAGGGTGTGCTTTCTCAGTCGAATTGCTCTTAAAACTCGCTTCTATTGCCGCTTGGTCAGGTTTCGATTCCGGAACTGAAAAAGCAACGAAGATAATCGATATGGTCGCTGCTATTGCATTCCCGAAGAATAACCACTGGGGAGCCTTATAAAAGAATAATCCGGCGATTACCGGTCCCAGGGCAAAGCCTAGGTTGTGCCCCAGATAATTCAACGAAAAACTTGCCTGGCGGTTTTCTTGATCGGTCACGTCAGTCATCAGGGCACTTCTGGCCGGATCGGTCATTCCATCGAATAGCAGGTTCATGAGGATAAAAAATGGGACTAATTGGGAATTGCCCAGAAATCCACAGACGACAAACATGCAGCTGGCCAATAATTGTCCGATAACCATCACTCGTTTTCGTCCGATTTTGTCTGCCAGCTTTCCACCGATAAACGAGCCCGGAAGATATGCTAACGCTGCTACGGACATGAATACTCCGGCCCATGCATCAGTGTATCCTAAATGCTGTGTAAGCAGCAGGACCAAGAACGGGTACACGAATATCCCGACTCCATTCATGATCGTTGCAACAAAGAGGACGTATACTGGGCGGGGAAGACCTTTGTAAAGCGAGAACATTCCCCTGAAATCATTAGCTCGTTCAGACATGAGGTGAATTCTAATTACATCATACGATCATAGCAACAGGGGAAAGGTATATTTTTGATATATCAGATGTTGATTACCTATCAATTCACATCCCGCATTGCCGTATCCGATATGCTGATGGGTCATAGCGATCGATTAAGAAGTGTGTATGTTCAGGCAATTGATTCTTAATCGACCTACAGCTTATTTATGACTTTTTTCTGGCATTTTTAATTATCAAGCCAAAGATAAAAAGAATAATCCCAGAAACCAGAAAGATAATTGGCATCACATACATTTCTGAGAAGGTGAAACTCATGATACTTTGACTCACCGAAGTAGCAATAGGCAGCGATTCAAAATCAAAACCGACCAAGCTTTCCATCCTGGCAAGTTTCGAGAAATAAGAGGTACCGATGAGAAACAGGGTACCGGCGAGCAATGTGCTGATACCAAACCATTGGAAGCCTCCACCGACTTTCCAAAACAGCACACATATTAATAAAAACACCAGGATGACCACGATCACAAGAAGTCCGAATAACAGTTTTGCCGTGGTAAGGTACCCAATGATCAACTCAAATGTTCCAGGAGCGGAATCGTTAATAATATCTGCAATTACCACTGATTCGGGTAATCCCAATTGATCAACTATCTGTGTTGAGATAACTGGTATGTAAGCCCGTGGAGCTTTGAACATCGCTAGAAGCTCAGCATCGGAGAACTTTTCCAATTCAGCGGCGATATTGCTCTCGATCTGACCCAATTTTTGCTTTAAGTTAATCGCGACACTAAGTGAACCCTGTTTGCCGGTAAGGAAGTTCACCACGTCATCAGTAATCATTACTGTCTGTTCTTCAATCCATTGTTCATCCAAAGCACTGGCAATTGCATTGGTGATGAGCATAACCTGACTGTCCGCTGCTGCTTTCTCAGCCGGGTTTGTGATTGTCTTACCTCCGGTCACGCCATCGCGAGCAATCGCGGAAATCATGTTCTCCAGTTCCGTGTGAAGCGTATCTGGCAGATTATAATCACCAATTACAGAATGGTAATACTGCTGATCCAACAGTGTAGCGTTGAGACCACGATAGGCCATGAATGCAAGACTGTACGCGATGAATACCACTGTTAATAGACCCAACACGATAATTTTAACGGCTTTCACAAAGTTCCTCCTTCATTTCCAGTTACGCACCATTTAAGTCGTTCTGCCGATGATGGATGAATCAAGTGCAAATAACATATTTATTACATCGTGAATCAGCCCTCACGACAAGTCAAGGAACATTCTAAGAATTTTTATCATGGTTCTTGCTACTGCATTACGTGGGTTGTTTACCGATGTATGCAAGTATGCCTCCGTCTACGTATAACACATGGCCGTTGACAAAATCACTGGCTTTAGAGGCTAAGAACAGTGCCGGGCCGACCAGGTCATCAGTAGTTCCCCAACGTTCGGCAGGGGTCTTCGCGACGATGAACGAATCAAACGGATGCCGAGTCCCGTCAGCTTGGCGAACTCTCAGCGGTGCGGTTTGTGGTGTTGCGATGTATCCGGGGCCTATGCCATTACATTGGATATTGTACCTTCCATATTCACTGCAAATATTTCTTGTCAGCATTTTAAGACCGCCTTTGGCTGCTGCATAGGCACTGACTGTTTCTCGGCCAAGTTCACTCATCATAGAACAAATGTTGATGATTTTTCCACATTTTCGTTCAATCATCGAGGGTAAAACGGCTTTCGCTACTATAAACGGAGCGGTCAGATCGATATCAATCACTTTCCGCCATTCGTCTGCCGACATTTCGTGCATCGGAATTCGTTTGATAATCCCCGCATTATTCACCAAGATATCCACGGGTCCCAGATCCGATACGATGCGAGTCGCAGTCTCAGACACCGCGGTCTCATCAGTGACATCGCATACATATCCCATCGCATCAACACCAATTTCTCTGTATGCTGCCAAACCTTTGTCTACCAGTTCTTGATTGATATCATTGAAAGCAATCTTCGCTCCGGCTTTGGCATACGCATTGGCAATGGCAAACCCGATTCCGTAACTTGCTCCAGTAATCCATGCAATTTTCCCTTCCAATGAAAACATATTCTGAAAATCTTTCATAATTTCCTCCTAATTTCTATATGTATCCGAGCCAACGTTCATTGATCCAAAGAATGTCAGGCCGTGTAAGGATCGATTGCTTATTATTGTATTGTCGTTGATGCTTCAATCAAATGATACATGGTATTTCCAAGAATTAACATAGTAATTTCTCACGTATTGTTATATCAATACGTTCTTCTGTTGGCCGGTATTACAGGATACATAACTGCCTCACCTCGTTTTACACATCCTCGAGCCAATCAGTAATACGCGTCAGGCATGTTATGATTCACATGCATATGTCTGACCCTATTCCGTATTGGGAGAAAGTAATCGACCGGACCGTAATTAACAGCATCCACTGCATATTATTTTCACATTTGGCTATCGTATTGCCAACTAAACGCCTTAACGGGAAAGGATATGATGCAATAAGCTTAAGATTTAATAAGAAAATCCATCATCAATGTGTATGGTTTTGATGATGGATCTATAAAACCGATTTAATATTTGATTGAACATGAGCAAACCGGCTAATCGTTTGGCGTCGATACCAATCCCATGGCTTTTAGCAGATAGTTCGCAAGTGCTATTCTTTTTGGTTCTTTTCTCTCAAAGCCATCTTTGCATTGCTATAAAGAAGTAAAGCAAGAAGTAAAACAAGAATAATCGAGACCGGCCGTAATAGTATGTGCAAGAACATCCGGTTGAAAATTGGGAAGCATCCGGGCGATACGGTGCATGTAACGATACAGGAGCGCTCATAACGCCTCTTATGAAATCGACGGAGAGCTACGTAAAACCGTTATGAGAGCATAGTACCTTGCTCATTCTTTCGGTGGATCACCGTTTTAACCGGATGTTTGCTCTTACCGGTCAAAGGGTCATATTCAAACTCATATTGCATATGTGATCCTAGAGCGGCTAGATGAAGAATCCGACCGTCGATATAACAACATTTTTTGAACAACTTACCATTATTTGACTTCAGAGAAATTCCTGAAGCCAGTTTGTTCATATCTTCACTGCTATTTGATATCCGCTTCCCGGTGAATGGGCAAAAAACCGGTTTAAGATGCTCAGAAGAAATAACAGAATCATCGTTTTCAAAAGATACGGTGAATCTCATCTCATCACTATAGGAATACGTATATACCCTGAGATAATTTTTATTTTCCGTATTGATTTCCAACAACGGTTGATCCTCTTCCATACCACGATATGTTATCGACTTATCAATAAAAAGTCAAAACAGCGATAGGGTTGTTAAGCCCATAATTTGCCAAATACCATTTACCTGATCATATCTTGGGTTAATCAGAGCCGCGTAAAGTTTCTTCAAGATGAAATTACGGACCTGTTACCTTTTTTATTTCACAAACTGTTATCCAAGACTTCCTCCTTATCTCTTTAAGCTCGCTATGGTGTAGTTAGAATAAAACCTTTATTTTTAATTATAGTAAAAATTTATTGCGACTCTGAGTAAGGCATGAAATAATATATCATCCTAGATTGAAATGATTATTAAAAGACAATTAATCAAATTAAATGGGAAAAAGGTAGGTGGTTCTATGGAATTTCGAAAACAACTCGCTGTTTTTTTCATGGTTCTCATTATCCTGACTTTCTCCACCTCGTGTATGTTGCTTGAAGAATCGTTAATGACACCATATCCCGAGATTTCACAAACAGATGTGCCTGTACAATCAGAAACACCATTTGTAGAAGGTCCAAAGGTTGACTGGTTGCTCACGGCGCAAGGTCTAGGAGCTACTGTAGGCGATAGGATTACCTTACGATTGCCACCAAATGGTTCTGCTTCCCGAGTGTGGGGAACAGGCCTTTATACTGCTGATTCGAGCATCGGAACAGCAGCAGTCCATATGGGATTGATCACTTTTGCATCAGGCGGTGAAGTAACTATTGAAATACAAGAAGGACATTCCTCTTATGTCGGTTCGATTCGCAATGATGTGGAAAGTACTTCCTATGGCGTATGGGGTCTTAGTTTTGCATTTATCGATCGTGATGGCAGAATTATTTCAACGTACAAGGAAATTAGCGCTACTCCTGTTACCGCGTCCGTCCCGGTTGTTTCTGTTGTAACTCCAGTAGAACAATCAGAAACGGTTTCAGTGGTCGATTGGAATACTAACGCACAAGGATATGAAGAATTTATCGGAAGCAGATATTCCTATACGCTGCCCCCTGATGGTCTTCCCGGTCGGGTGTGGGGAACAGATCTCTATACGAGTGACTCAAGTATCGGGACTGCAGCGGTACACGCCGGATTGATAAGTTTTGCTACGGGCGGTACGGTGACCATCGAAATTGTCGAAGGGCAATCTTCTTATGAAGGGTCGGTGAGAAACGGTGTTGAGACGACTTCTTACGGACAATGGGGCGGCAGTTACGTATTTATTGATGGTAGTGGAAATGTTGTGAAGCCCATGGCTTCCGTGGCAAAAGCCACGCAAATAGCGGATGCGAATTGGAGTACCTCCTCACAGGGGTATGAGCAATTCATCGGAAGCAGATATTCTTATACGCTGCCTCCTGATGGTCTTCCCGGTCGGGTGTGGGGAACAGATCTCTATACGAGTGACTCAAGTATCGGGACTGCAGCGGTACACGCCGGATTGATAAGTTTTGCTACGGGCGGTACGGTGACCATCGAAATTGTCGAAGGGCAATCTTCTTATGAAGGATCGATGAGAAACGGTGTTGAGACGACTTCTTACGGACAATGGGGCAGCAGTTTCAAATTTGTGCGATAAATTGTTTTCTTGGCGAAAGTCTTCCCTGATTTACACTTTATAGAATTTCTCAAAACGTGATGTTGCATGGTCTACAATTATTACTAGGGATATGAGCACTTAGCATTATGTATCTCTTGAGTTGTTTCGCATGGTATATGCGTATAAATGTAGGTGTGATATTATTATCGGTAGAGGTGAACTATGAATATATTGATTCTCTACGATTCAGTATTCGGAAACACTGCTAAGGTTGCCGAGGCAATGAAAAATTCGGTTCCGGAAGGTCACAGGGTAAGTGCAATTAAATTCGATGCGTTTACTATGGATATGCTTAAAAATCTTGATGTATTGGTTGTTGGATCTCCGACACGGGCTTTTCGTCCAACTCCGGCAATTAGCGATTTACTGAAAAGACTTCCTTCGGATGCTCTCGCACAAGGGATTCACACCGTTGCCTTTGATACTCGTGTTTCATTGAAAGATGTGAATTCCAAATTCCTTAATATGATGGTGGCCTTATTTGGCTATGCTGCTGAACCGATTGATAAATTGCTATTGAAGAGAGGCGGTACGCAGCTCGCTGAACCGAAATGGTTCTATGTAAACGGCAAAGAAGGCCCTCTGAAATCCGGAGAACTGGAAAGCGCTGCGGCATGGATGAATGAATTGTTGGCTAGATTGCCGATGAATTGAAGACTCTCTTGTCCTTGCGCACGATGCTTCACATATATAGACCGTACCATCCACACAAAATCGCATAATCATCAATCCTATACGTTCCCCAGTTCTTCATCACGAAAGACAATGAAGGGGAAATGTAACTTTATCACAGCTAGAACACACAATTTTAATGTAATTTTTACCATACAGAAAGACTGATGTATTCAGATCGGAAATACTTTAAGAAAAAAGTTGCAATATAACGGTTGTTGGATGGTGTATGCAGATCCGGTCGTACATTGCGCGGGAGAATATGATGAAAGATCTATTGATTATCGGTGGAGTGGCAGCGGGTGCTACGGCGGCAGCCAGGGCCAGGCGCTTGGATAACGATATAAAAATCACACTGTTGGAATCCGGGGCGGACGTTTCTTTTGCTAACTGTGGCCTTCCTTATTACCTTGGTGGAGATATCGAGTACCGATCATCATTGATCCTGGCAAGCCCGGAAACCTTCTATGACCAGTACCGAGTCAATGTTCATACGCATACCGAAGCGTTTGAGTTGGATCGAACGAATAAAAAGGTGAAAGCACGCAACACTCAGACCGGTGAAGTAACTCTTTTCTCCTACGATGCCCTTATTTTGGCTCAGGGGGGAAAACCTGTGGTTCCTCCCCTTCCCGGAGTAGATAAAAGCCATGTGTTTCAATTGTGGACACTCGAAGACATGGATGCCATCGATCGATTCATCGATGCCAATGATCCTAAGAGGGCTGTGGTTGTCGGTGGAGGATTCATTGGCCTTGAAATGGTCGAGGCCTTGGTCAAACGGGGTATGTCGGTTACCCTTGTCGAGATGGCACGGCAGGTGATGCCTAATCTGGAAGGGGAATTTGCCGGATTCATCACCAAGGAATTGCTTGATTATGGTGTGATACTCAAACTAGGAAAGTCATTGAAGTCTATCGAACATGATCGGGTTGTGTTGGATGACGGGACCAAAGTGGACGCGGATTTCGTATTGCTCTCAGTAGGCGTCAGACCCACGTTGCAGTTGGCGAAAACTTCTGGCTTGGCAATAGGTTCATCTGGAGGGTTGGACGTAAACGAAATGCTGCAAACAAACGATCCGGCAATATTTGCTGCTGGGGACATGGTTGAGATTAATCACAATATTCATGGAAAACATGTCCGGATGCCGCTTGCGGGACCTGCCAACCGGCAGGGCAGAATCGCAGGTGAAAACGCTCTTGGCGGTTCCGTGAAGTATAAAGGAGTCTCGGGAACTTCGATCGTGAAAATTTTCGGAGCTGTTGCGGGTTCCACCGGGATGAGCTTGAAATCTGCCAAAGAATCTGGTTTTGATGCCGATGCAGTCGTTGTCCATAAAGCAAGTCATACATCTTATTACAAAGGGTCGGAAAAAGTGAGTTTGATGTTGGTGTGGGACAAGACAAATAAGAAAGTGCTTGGAGCCCAAGTCGCGGGTCGTGTGGGCATTGATAAACGTATCGATGTGATAGCAACCGCTATCGCGGGAGGTCTTACGATAGATGATCTTGCTGAGCTCGATCTTGCATATGCTCCGCCGTTCAACTCTCCTAACGGACCCGTGAATATGGCAGCCTTTACCGCGATTAATCATCACACAGGGTTCAGTCCGTCCGTCTTGGCCGAGGATTTTGAACAGTTTGTGATTGAGAAGCAACCGATCGTAATTGATTTGCGTGATCCGATAAGTTATCGGAAAGCCAACCTGAAAGGCACGAACAACCTGAGCCAGAATATTCTCAGGGATAATCTGGATCGCATTCCTGACGGCCACCCGATTCTTCTGATGAGTGATGATGGCCAAAAAGGACATGTGGTGCTCAGAATGCTTAAAGGTTCAGGCTTCGAACAGGTATTCAACCTTAGTGGCGGGTATATCAGTCTTGAGCGTTTCGCACGGGCTATAGGACATAAGCATGTGAATGTCGGCCTATTTCCAATCGAACACAAATCGATCGAAGATCTGGAAGCGGGGAACTTAATGAAAGCACCTTCAGGTGATGAAGGAAAAGCATGCGACATCGACACGAACGGGCCAATCATCTTGGATGTGCGCACTCCGATGGAATTTGAAATGGGAGCTTGCCCCGGAGCTATCAACGTAGGACTAGACGGACTTGAACAATGGGCTCAGTCGGTTGAAGACAAAGAACATAAGATAATCGTGTACTGTGCTTCCGGTGCTCGTTCAAGTTATGCCGTGCGCATTCTTCAACAGATGGGATTCATCAACGTTGAAAATGGTGGCGGCCTGCATGATATGATGTCGAGATAGTCCGGATATATGACATCTTTGAAGATAAGATAATCAAAATTCTCCAAAAGACTTTCCAGAAGACATACCCGATAAGACGGTATATCGACATATGCTTTCCGTATGTGGTGTTTTGATTATTCAGGGCGAGGTATGCCGTTTCCTTCGATCCCTTAGATAGGACGTGGTAAACTGCGTGTTACCATTGTTCAGCACATCATCGTTATTGATGGTGCTTTTCACCTTTTTCCCATAATTAAAATACACACAATCGAACATTACTTGAAAAGAAGAGAGGATTCTCTGGCAGTAGCTGCTCAAAGTAAAGCCGGTACTTATAGGCAGTGAATGTCCGATGCTTGCATCACATATGAAAACAATTACACAAAACATTTCATGATGTAATCGGTTTGAACATCGGTACCGAGGGTGAATTGATGCGTACGGCACATCTTGAACCCCTGTTTTTCATAGAATCGAATGGCAGCAGCATTGTGTTCCCATACTCCAAGCCATAGATAGCCCAGCTGTTCTCGTCTGCACACTTCGATTGCTTTTTCCATGAGTAGTCGGCCGATATTATTATGTTTAAAATCATGTAAGACATAGATTCGTTGAAGTTCCAGGGAATTTGGATAATCAGGTTCGGTTTGTGCCTCGGAAAAGTTGAGTTTCATGTAGGCAACGGCTTTTCCGTCATGAACGGCGAGAAAGAATAATGAATGAAAATTACCAAGTTCTTCCTTCATTCGTGAAACGCTGAAATGTTCTTTTACATAGCACTCCATATCAGCAGGAGTGTTGTCAGCTCCGAATGTTTCCCTGAAGGTTATCTCGCTTAGTTTCCTGAGAACTTCGACATCGCTCACATCGCATCGTCTTAATATGATTTGTTCCATACTTTTGTTATGTTATAAGGTGTTTTCCCTGCTCTGGCAACAGGAGCATCGTATCAAGGTAATGTGTAAAGACACTATTCAGAACATTGGTTATAGCTAGGATTCAAGTAAAAAGAAACTCTAGAGCACCTCATGTATCACCCTTGTTATCCTGCTGATGAAAAACCCCCGGTAATCCAAGGGTTTCTCATCAAGCATCGTGATGATTAGGAACAGCGTAGGGCCAATACAGTGATATCAGACCGGTTGCATCGCTCCTGCAAATACTAACCAGGCAAGCACTGTTTTTGCTACCAAGCTAAGCACGATATAGGTGCGTTCGCCATAGAGATAGTTTGACCAGCGGCCCACCTTCTTATACTGAAGGACCATATTGATGGGAAACAAATTGAAGAATACGAAATATGAACCAACGATTGCATATACGAACCATGGTACGAGTGATGGATCCGAATTACCAAAAGCGTTCAGTACAATCACGATCCAAGGCCCTATCCCGGCAACAGAACCGAAGATGAAAGCACTCCAATCTGTTTTCTGTTTGTATTGGTTAACCTCTTCCATGAGCAAGCCGAATAAATTCATCGAAGCATTCAACAAGAAAATCGTAATCAGCGCTCCTACATCATACACCCCGAAAAGCAATGCAATCAGTACGATCATCAACGAAGAACTCAGCGAATACTCATACCATCTGAAGCGGTTGATTCCCTTTTCGAGGTCTCGGTTGTAGATTTTATTGGTTCTGGGCATCACTATGATGAAGTGTGCCAGGGCAGAAAGAAACAAAAACACCGCTACAAGAATAGCAAACGGTACATCAAACAGTTTCTCAGGAAAGGTGACCAACCTCTTCTGTATCATGTCAAATTTCAAGAAATATGACCATACAGGAAGCTTGAACTGGGAAAATTTTTCCACCGATAGGGCAAACACCAGCATCAGCACGCCCTGAATAGCATGCAGAATTCCCATGATAAGATTAAAACGTTTTAAAGATGCTGTATCATATTTTACACTCATTATAAATATCTCCTGAATTCATTATAGTTATCAGAAGTGTCTTGCGGCTAGTAGGTGATTCTCTATTTTTGATAAGTATTTACATACACCGTCATTAAAGAATCATTGTCATAAAGACTAAAGTCTTTAACATATGATACATTACCACAAAAAGGATGTAGATAACCCTTTGAAAAACTTCCACATTAAAATCGATAGGTGATGATCGAAGTCAATTGCATAGGACAAGAAGCTATAGGACGCAAGCAGACGCACCGGCTGGTGGTAATAATTGTCTTAAGCCAACAATACGAGACTCACAGCCATCACCACCATCCCGGCAATCACTCCGCCAATTGCGATATGGTGCTCGCCATATTCTTCAGCTGTGGGTAACAGTTCATCCAGAGAGATATATACCATTATTCCCGCAACAGATGCGAACACGATACCGAACGTGATGTCATTGAACCATCGGCGTAATAGGAAGAACCCGATCAAGGCTCCGACAGGTTCGGATAATCCTGATAGTAGCGAGAACCAAAATGCTTTCGCCCGACTCTTTGTTGCATAATAGATCGGAGCGGAAACAGCGACACCTTCAGGGATGTTATGGATGGCTATTGCCACTGCAATGCTCACTCCGAGGGTAGGATCTGTCAGCGCGCCCATGAACGTAGCCAATCCTTCTGGAAAGTTATGGATGGCGATTGCAAGTGCGCTGAAAAATCCCATACGTAAAAGTTTTGGATGTGCTACATCCGATTGAGTGGGATTGTCTTCCGGTCTGGCATGCATCTCATGCGGATTTTCATACGAAGGGATAAGCTTGTCGATAATTGCGATCAAAGCCACACCCCCGAAGAATGCCGCAATGGTGACCCAATACCCGCCTTTAGTCCCGATAGCCCCCTCCAAGGAGTCCTTTGCCTTATAGAATATTTCAATCAATGCTACATAAATCATGACTCCGGCAGAAAAACCCAATGAAAATGCAAGAACTTTCGGATTGAACTTGCGGGAAAAGAAAGACATGATTGAGCCAATTCCGGTAGCAAGGCCGGCGAAGACGGTAAGGCCAAAAGCAAATAGAATCGATGATGTATCCATGTTGTGACATTACCATGATAACAATATGAAATCAATTCATAATATAATAACCATCCATCAGGGTGATGTATTTGGCATTTCCCTGCTAAGTACCCGATAATCTGAATTTGATCCATGTACACTGATTATTCGAATGCTCCAGCATAAAAACATCGGTGGGGTAATTTGATAATTCGATTCATCCATGGCGGGAAATAATAAAGGTGTAAACTCCCAGATCTCATGGATTATGCTTAAGTGTCGCCAGGGTATTTTGAGAAATGATGTACCAGCTGGGTGATGGTATCAGTATTGCCAATCTTCTTGATGCATGTCACTATGGGGTATGGATAAAACCCGTCAGTACTGGGCGGATTGGCTGAGGGTTCTGGTAATCCTGACGCTGATTATCTATCATACTTCTCTGACCTTCAGTGCATTGGGTAGCACGTACATCTACCGGGAGATTGACAGTTCTGAAGTGCTTCTTTTCCTCCTTTTGACAGCCCCGTTGGACAATTTTTTCATGGCAGCTCTATTCTTTGTTGCCGGATACGCAGCATTCTTTGCCCTGAGAAAAAGAACTTCGGGAGAATTCGCTCATGAACGGGCTATCCGATTGATGATTCCCGTGGGATTTGCCACCTTGATGCTCATACCAATTCAAGTGTATTTCAAATACCTTCATGAAGGACATAAGGGAAGTTTCTTTTTCTTCCTGTCCTCTTATTTCCCGTCCGGTATCTTTACATACGGATGGGGGCACTTCTGGTTCTTGTTCTATTTGTACGTTTTCTCGATGGTTTGTCTTCCGTTGTTCAATCATTGGAAGAGAACTCCGGAAAGTCTGTTAACGATTTCATCTTTTCTCGCCAAACGAATTAATTTTCTCATCCCGCTAGCATTCATTGCTATTGCCGATGCGGTACTACGTCCTATGTTCATGAATAGCAAATACATACTCTGGGGAGATTGGGCAAATGTCGTCCTCTATCTTTCATTCTTTATACTTGGCTTTATATTCTCATCTGATGAGCAACTGCAACAAAAAGTTTTCAATTGGCGAATTCCGGCGATATGTATCGCTACGTGTTGCCTCATTGTTATCATCAGGCTCTATTATTTGGATGCGACCGAACAGTACCAACCGGCATGGCATACATGGTTGTGGTCGTCATTGAAAGGACTCTACGAGTGTTCGATGATTGTGGCTCTTGCCGGATTCTTCCATACATACCTCAACAAAGAATCGAAAGCCATCAAGTATCTAAGCAAAGCCTCTTTTTCATATTATGTTTGGCATTTCCTACCGGTTACGTTCATGACTTGGCTGGTGTTGAAGAAAGACTGGCATCCATATCTTCAATTCCTGATCATAATCATTTTTTCTTATGCATTCATCTTCTTGGTCCATGAACTGATTGAGAATAGATTGCTTACCGCATTGAAACGGTTATGGCACCGGTAGATTACCAAGTTGAAGCATATCTTCTATTATCGACTTTCAGCCGAAGTCTACATGAGACATCTACATTTAAGTCCGTATGAAATCTGTTTTGATTCAAGAGGAAATGTAGTTGATAAGAATCTACATTGTTTCGTTACTCGAGATGGTTTTGACCAAAGCATCTGTGGGAGCTTGGTATATGATCATATCGGCTTGTGTTACAAGTTTGTGTTCACCCATCAATTGATCGGCTACAAAATTACTCACTTGAATATTCGTAATGATAAGAATGATTTCCTTCTCCGGTTGATATTCAACATTTATGATAGGGATTCTAAGGTGTTGAGATGTGTCGGAACCTCTTCCATGAAGGATGGTTGCACCGGCAGCACCGTATTGTCGAGCCAGAAGAACAACTGAATCAGCATAGCCTCTGTTCACCACAACCATCAGGCAGGCATGCCCAATATAATGTGTTCTTTGTTTTGCAGCTTTAATGTATGTTTTCTCTTCAATCCCCGAATAAAGTATCTTCTTGGGTTTGTAAACCGTCCCCAGAATCATAATGGAGAACACCGGAGCCATCGCTACCATAGCGATTACTCCAAACCCGTCGACCAGGACATTCGCAGTAGGGATCGCTGACGCCGCACCTTGGGCGAAGGCAAGGACAAAGGTTGCTGTCATCGGTCCAGAAGCAACCCCTCCGGCATCAAATGCGATTCCCACGAACACAGGATTGCATCGGAATGATAAAATAATTGCAATGGCAAAACCAGGTAATAAGAAATACCATAATTTAACTGCGGGTACGGTGATTCTCACCATCGAAAGGGCTATGGCCAAACCGACACCGATAGAAAGTGTCATATGAATCAGTTTTTTTGGAATATGACCACCGGTCACTTCTTCGATTTGTTTGCCCAATACATGGACAGCAGGTTCCATTAATACCACTATTAAGCCTAGCAACAAACCGATACATATGATGATCCTATGGTCCAGTTCAGCGATTTGCATACCGATGATCCATCCCATGTCCATGAATCCTGAGTTGACGCCGGTAAGAAATAGCACAAGACCAAAAAGAGTAAGTAGAAGGCCTTTGATAATAGGAAGCATCTGTTTTCTCTTTATCTTGAACTTTGAGAAGTTGAAGATGAAAAACAATAAAGAAATGGGTAGAAGCGCCAGAAATGATTCTAGACCAGTATGAGTGATAGATTCCAAGAAAGGAGCGATAATTCCATCTGCTGGGATGAACTGGCCCGCTTTTCCGCTTATATTACGTTGTCCGGTAATAACGGACATGCTCATTATCGCTACAATTGGACCGGCACTCATGATCCCTACCAGCCCGAAAGAGTTTTCTTCCGTATGTGCTCCGCCTTTGACATTGGCAAGACCTATCGTCAACGCTAAAATAAAAGGTGTGGTAAGAGCTCCGGTCGTGGCTCCGGATGCATCGAATGAGATAGCGAGAAATTCTTCTGATACAAAAACAGCCAAGATGCATATGAGTGCGTAGGTAAGCAACATGAAATTATTTATCGGGGGTTTATCTCTCAATAATCGAAAGATTCCCAAGGCAACCATCAACCCGACACCTGTAGATACGACATAAACAATAAGCGTTGAACTTAGCGTGTGCCCTGACGCGTTCTGAACCTGTGAGCCGAGAATCAATAGATCGGGTTCTGCAACTGTTATTAAAAATCCCAAAAGAAATCCCAGGATCAATATTTTCGGCAGGGTTTTTGAAGTAGCCACCTCTTTCGACATGTATTCGCCGATCGGATTCATCGATAGTTCAATCCCGAACAGGAAGATGGAGAGTCCTGATAGCAGCATAGCGCTTCCAATTAGAAAACGGAGAAGAATAGCTGTCTCGACATCAATGATGGTAAAACAAAGGACTAGTACCAATATCATTACTGGAAGTAGAGTACGAGTGACTTCACTAAGTTTTTCAAAAAAAACGTTCATACTACAGTTTCCGCACGTTCTTCGGCTCTATCTTCCAACAATCCGCTTGTCTTGATAACTGGAAGTACGAATAAGATTCCGGTACCCGGCTTGTCCAGTTCCAATTCAGAAGAAATCTGTTCTCTTATCGAATCTACCTTATCTTTGGTACTGATGATCATTACAATATCTTTTTGAGGTTCAATGGCCAACGGAAAGTAATAATCGACTGGGACACCAGCTCCATGACCATGGATGACCGTACCGCCCTTGGCTCCCGCAAGGCGTGCAGCTGTTATGCAATCTTCGTGTCTTCCTTTGTCAACGACGGTCATGATGCAATAATGACTCGCTTCAAATCGGTCGAGACTATCATCTCGTTTCCGGTTGCCATCAGGTTTCTCCCATTTTTTAAATGGAATTGAAAATGCGATACCCTTTCGTTTTTTTAACACATCAAAGTCATCGCGAATCATTCTATGCAAAGTTTCGTTCAATTCGTTGGTCGCACTGATCATGAGGATTTCTTTATGTGCTTGGATAAGATGTTTCCTCTTGAGAAATGTGGAACGCCTTGTTCCTTCTCCCAAGAAAATCGTACCGTTTGTAGCTCCTACACCCAGGGCTTTATGCAATATTGCGTTGGCTTTTCCTTTGTTAACGACCGTAAAAAATAATATATCGATATCAATCTACCTTTTTTGCTCGTTTCATCGTTGAAGAGAGCTCGGAAATATGAATTTTCATGTATGTATAGTTTAACATATTTAGGAATATGATGGGAAATGATTTTTACTTTTGACAAGTAATAGTGAGTATCTTTCCACATAAAATGCATCGGCATAGGCGGTGTCGAACCTAACCAAGATGTTCAAATAAAATGGTCGATATCATAATGTATTGGAGTATCAGTGTTATCCTTTTCCAGACTACGTATGTCAACTCGGGTTCACCAGCATCAAGCCCAAATAAGCCATACCAGCACATATCCCGTAAGTACTGCGGAAAGTGTAAATGGTACACTGATTCTCATGAATCTGGACGGAGGGACTTCATTGCCGACTTTTCGGAGGATTCCGAGTGCTGCGATGTTCGCAGATGCTCCGATCGGAGTAAGATTCCCACCTAAAGTCGCCCCTGTGAGCAGACCGAAATACAACACTGTCGGGTCCACTCCTAGTTGTGCCCCTACGGTTGCAACTACAGGCAACATGGTTGCCACATAGGGAATATTGTCGATGAATGCTGATAATAAGACAGAAAACCCGACGATGATGGTATAAGCGATGAATACATTGTTCCCACTGATTCGTGCGAACAGATTGCCGAGGGCAGCGACGACTCCGGCACGCGTGATGCCGGCAATGACGATAAACAATCCTGAGAGCAACAAGAGAGTGAACCAATCGATTTCTTTTAACATATCGCCCAATGCTTTGATGCTCCGTTCATGTATGATCCGGTGAACGATTCCGATTAAGAGCATCGCCATACAGATGAATCCGTTTGCATGATCGGCAATCACCAAAGGCAAGGTATCCTTCGGAATGAAAGATACCAAGATAAGAAGGATAATTGTCAAGAGAAGTAGTATGCTGGGTACATAATCCTTCACGACGGTACGTCCCATACTCGTCAATACAGTCTTCTCCTTCCTGAATAAAAACAATAGCACGACCATTGAAGCAAGCGCTCCTGCTTGAACAATCCAAAACAGCCCGATTTTACCTTCATAAAAAAAGAAATCAGCGAAACTGAGCCCCATGTGGCCGCCAAGAAGAATTGATGTGGTGTCCCCCACCAGCGTGGCTGCTCCCTGGAGATTCGAAGAAACAGAAATCGCGATGATGCTGTCCACCGGCGAAATATTAATTTTGCGAGCGATGGTGATCGCCAACGGGGCGATCATCAGCACGGTAGCTACATTATCAATGAAAGCAGAAACGATGCCTGCGAATAATGCTAGTGAGAGAACCGCCCATTTGACATTTGGCATCTTGGCAATAATCAGATCAGCCAATAGGGCGGGCATTCGTGATTCGATGAAGAGTGTCACAATTCCCATCGTCCCGCCAAGCATCATGATGACGTTCCAATCGACAGCGGTTAGTACTTCCTTCAACGGTAGATACCCGATGGTCACGAAAATGGTAGCTGACGCCAGAGCGATGAAAGCTCGCCAAGTTGGAAAAATCAACAATCCTATATAAGTGGCAGCAAACAAAATAATGGCAATGAGCATCTCCACATTCATATGTGTATGGACTCCTCTGGTAACATATATGTTGTTTCCGAATAAAACACAATTCATCACACGAATCAAGCAGCATGCAAAGCTATGGCAAGTGAAGCATTATGGACTTCAGATTCATTCATCGATTTCAGGTCGCCCATGATATCATATGTGAATTATGATGTGACTCAATCGCTTGCGAACAATAATGATCTTCAATACTTAGAGCTGGACAATAATTGCGGTACATCTTCCAACAAATCAGATTCAGTTTTCAGACTGATCAGGTGAATCGGGAACAAGATTGGGTTCCATCGTGGGTGACGGTCGTTCAAGCAAATGTTTGATCTGTAAAAGATGTTCATAATTCATCCCCGCGACCAAGAGAAGCAGTCCCGCTTGCCCGGTTACATACCCTGCGAGCAACCATACTACTGAGTTGATGATCCCTTCGAAATCAACGATTAACTTTTTTTCTTTTGGAAGGAGAATCACGCCGATTATCAGACAGATTATACAGAGTGCGAGCAATCCCAAGCCGATTTTCTTCATGTTCATCGTTTTACTCCCTTGAAGTCAATGATCACCAATCACGCACACTAGCATCTTACCATGGGATACTTTGGAATCAAAGCGTTAGAGCGGGTGATGTTTCCCACATAGTCTTGTATATCAAACGGAGTTCACGGGTTTTGCTTTTTGGGTAGTTCATGCAGATGTCAGTTGCGACTATCATGGCAGGACTTCTACCTTGGTAAACTTTCCCTTGTAAGTAATAGAATGAAAGTTCTACGAATCAAGGAAAATCCGTGAGAGGATCTTGTACATACATAGTGATTGTTCGGAGAAGATCCTGGGGGCGGTGGACCTGAGGACCTACAACGAGTTAACAAATTCATATCCTTGAGTTCCGTTCACACCTTCTCCGAGACGTTTGGAAACCCTTTGCAACGTGTGTGTTGAAGCGTAAGTTCCTGGAACAATCACTTAATAGTTGACCGTCATAAATTTCTTAATGCCTTATAATAAAGTCCTCCAAACTATCTGGTAGTTTTTTTAAGGATATCGTCGGAACCTTTGATCACCTATGCATTGATTCCAATTTCCCTCAAAAGTGTATTAATTTTTATTTTATGATTTGTACTAACAAAATAAACGATTTATTTTAAATATATGTTTACTTGTACGTACAACAAGGGTATGATACGTACTTGAAAGTGCGATTATGCAGTCTTCTCAAAAATTCATACGTATGATTATGGAGGAAAAAATGAAACCTAAACGAATTTTTGGCGTTGCTGTAACGTTTGTTCTATTTGCATTAGCTTTAATTCTAATAATTGGAGTTGATACAAACTGGGGAAACACCACAGTAAAGAAACTAACATTGTCTACAGCTGACGGAGATGTTATCAGTGCTATTCTTTACAAGCCAAAAACAGCAACGCCAGATAATCCTGCTCCAGCGGTAATGTATGCGCATGGTGGAAATGATATGCTAGAGCAGGGCAGTGCATATGCCGTTGAATTAGCCAGAAGGGGTTATGTGGTGATATCATGGGATTATACAGGGTGTCATAACTCAGATATTGCGACAGGACCTTCAGAAACTGCCCCAAGTGAAGCAGCCGGTGCTCCGACGATGGGAGCAGAAACAGTGTACAACACCCTCAAGACGTTCAACTTCATTGATCAAAGCAAGATTGTCGCAATGGGTCACTCGATGGGTGGACAGTACACCATGGCGTTTTCAATCAACAATCAGGAAGCGGTAAATCTTCAGGTCAATCTTGGAATGAACTATTACGGATCTCCCAAGAATGAAGACTACAATTTCAATTTTGTCTGTATCATAGGAGATGCCGATGAAAGTTGTCTTGTAAGATCGAACAATGATGTGGCGAGCATCTTCAAAGTTGAACAGATCAGAAGAATATTTTTTGGTGATTTCAAGTCAGAGGCAGACAAGGTTCCCGAGATTGAGATCGGAAAGAAATACTATACGACATCAACAAATGGCAATACCTATTCAAGAACAGTTTACATGCCGGATTCATGTCACGCATACTACCTGGTCACAAATGACGCTGTCCAGACCGTAGTGTATGCCGTGACAAGCAATATTGGCCTTGGCCTTGATGCAGGGGTTGAATCATATGAGGACCATGGCAAGATCAGTACGGTTTGGCAAGTCAAGGACATTGGATTTATCCTGATGTTGGCAGCTGCGGTTGCAGGCATGGTTGTCCTAGCCAATTTCCTTCTTGATACTCAAGTGTTCAAAGGACTCAAACTAAGCAAGACACCTACACTTGGAATTGAAAAATCAAACTGGATGCATTGGGTGTTTTTTGCTGTCCTGGTAATCCTTCCCGTAGCGCTGTTCAGACCAGGTATCACTGCTTCAAGAAGTTTCCTTGGAATCAACATCAGTAAGCTTTGGCTCCTTGGAGGGACAAACAACAGTTACATCTCATGGCAGTGGACAGTGTCAATCGGGATGATAGTCGTTTTCCTTGCATATCATTTCCTCTGGGGAAGAAAGCACGGCGGAAACTTGCTGAATTATGGATTCAGGACAGCCGATGATGGAAGCTTCAGGATTGGATATATCGGGAAAGCGTTTCTGTTTGGGTTATTAACCGTTGGATGCGGATATATTATTTTCTCATTGATTTCTGCATACACAAAGCAGGGAATGCATATAGCAACATTTATGTTGTCAACAATCAACACGAATAGAACGCTATGTATTCTCATGTATTTCCTCTTCCAGATCCCTTATTTCCTTACAAGCAGCCTTGCGCTCAAGAGTATTGGAGTCACGGAGACAGAAGATTCGACGAAGGGGACCTTGAAGTCGATTCTCATCGGAACAGTATGTACGGTTGCCGGACTTCTTCTTCTCTGGTTGTTCTTCGTCCTTATCGTTACACAGGGAAAAACTGTTACTAATTCAACCTATTTTGCTCAGGACAGGGTATACATATCTACCATCGCAATTTTCCCTCTCTTCATCGGCATGACAATCGCAAATGCATTGAATATCACTGTATCGAAGAAGACAAATAGCATTTGGGCAGGACTTTTCACTGCTCTGCTGTGGGGAACTTGGATGCTTATCAGTTGTGGCGGAATGGCAAAATATATCTACTGATTATCCAGTTGGAAGATAGGATAGGGATCTGGTGCAAACGGTAATAGACCTGAGCATCAGATCCTTAGTATGTCCGAAGGTATTAATGTTCAAAAAACTGCTTTGGCTTTTCCTAAACATATCCCCCAGCTATTCCAACAAAGGTGCCTTATTCAATTACAAGAGACACAAGATACGCGTTAAGACGTTTGATTTGTGGTGTTAGCAAGTTCATCCTTTCTTACGTGCACAATAGTTCGGCATCCGCATTTGGTAAGAAGCTTTCGCATCCAAATTCAGATGAATTATAGGGAAAGCTATTTGGTAGCATAAAACACGCATGAAGCGGATTGTTGCTGTTTGTTTTTACACTTACGCCTTGAGGAGGTTGAGAGGTGGGGTCAGTGATTTGCTTTCAGGACTGCTGTGTCCCAATCCATAAGGATGGATTCTTCATGTCCGCCTTCAATCATGTTGATGATCTTTTTGGCAGCGGTTTTTCCTAACAATTCCTTGCGGTGTCCGATTGAGACAAAAGGCTTGTCGAGCAGCATCGCATACTGACTGGAATCAAAGCTGACAATCTCAGGAATAGGCATTGAAGCAGCCTTGCATGCACGTGATATCCAGACTGCGATCTCATCGTTATAACAGACGACGGCGGTCAGGCCACAAAGAATGTCAAATACCTCGTTGTTTGCTTCGATGAGTTTATGATGTTTACAATAATCTTCTGTAGTGTACCATCTAACACGAGCGTCATTCAGTCCAAGCCCGGATGTAAGCAAGCCTTCTGAGAATCCAGCATAACGGAAAAGCCCTTGGCGGTCATCGGATTTGAAAATCCCCCCAATCGTCGTATGGCCTTTCTTAACTAGATATTTCACCAGTTCCTTCCCACCTTGAAAATCATCCATGCCGACCACCACTTCGTCTGAGAGCTCGGGGTAGGTGGAATGGAGGAAGACAAGAGGAATTCCCATCTCCTTTATCTTCCTATACAACGATATGTTAGGATTGGGAAGAGCTGTTTTCGTACCTTCTACGATTATACCTGCAGCATTGCCATCATTGATAATTTTCTCTAGGATTGTCCGTTCTTTATCCACACGGTTTTCAGTCTGGATGAGATTGATGTTGAACCCTTCGCTTGACAGTTCCCGTTCCATACCCCTGATAATTTCCGGGAAAATATAATTGCTTATATAGGTGCTGACGGTGACGATAGTCTTTGAGGAAAGCTGCGGTTTTTTCACTTTGGAAGATGAGATATACGTGCCGCTGCCCTGAATTTGGTAGAGATGCCCCTCATGTTTAAGGCAACTTATTGCCTGTCTAATAGTTTGCCTGCTTACACCAAAGCGTTTCACTAATTCGTGTTCGGTAGGCAGTTTTCCCTTGTCGTTGTATGAGCCGCGTTGGATCTCTTCACGTAATAATACCGCAATGTCCGAGTACTTCGACATTCTCTTTTATTCTCCGGGTGTAATGTAATCTGCGAGCGGACAAATTGCAAGTGTTTCAGTAATTTGTATCGTACAATTCATGCTTTACGATGGAACCTTTAACTTGATGAAAACGATAGATGCGATCGGAATATGGAAGTGTAAACCGATTTCGTTCTGAAAGAATATTTCAATCGAAAATTCACTGGAGACAACACATAGTCTGAAAGTCGAAACCCAATGTACGATAACTGATTAATCATAGATGCCCAAAATAGGATTTTAGGATACGTTCGTACAACTAAGTATATTTTACATAGATGTATGTACATATTACTTGCATTCTTTCAGTCCTGCTAGTATGATTTTAGCCAAAAGACTGATATGGAAGGTAACGTATGAACATGCAGGATACCGTGCTCGGGATCGAATTGGGATCAACCCGGATTAAAGCCGTGCTTGTCGATAAGATCATGCAATTATTGCCTCAG
>Ga0265293_10004574_pt1 | contig 24249 bp, 27 predicted proteins | sample Munlanlewell138R_FD_192505 | JGI IMG/M metagenome (GOLD analysis project Ga0265293, IMG submission 192505) | Leachate microbial communities from a municipal landfill in Southern Ontario, Canada - Leachate well 138R | ecosystem: Engineered > Solid waste > Landfill > Unclassified | place: Canada...
CCCTGTTAGTAAGGTAGGGTAAAAACGCCATTTTTTACTATTAATATTACTCTTCATTTTTCCCCATTGTTTTTATTCCGTTAGCAAAATGTTAGCAAATTTATTTCAGATGACTTTCGACATCCCACCCTTTGACGCTGCCTCTATCGCCAAGTATAATTAGCTCATCAAAAAGTGCGCCTGTAGCTCAGTGGATAGAGCACTGGTCTTCGAAACCAGGTGTCGTGGGTTCGAATCCCCCCGGGCGCGCCATTTTTAACCGTCGATTATCAGGGAGAAATAATATGATATATAGCTTTTCAGAACTTACACGATTATATCAGTCTAATGTTTCTTCCGTTACCAGAACAGAAGACTATTTCAATACAGATGATTATCGCAGGTTGGAAAAAGAAAACGAAAACGCCTATGAGAGAATCAAGCCAACCTGTAATTCCCTTGTAGAAATATTGCAGGGAAAAACAGGGGGTGAAGATATTGCACTGCCCGGCATTGAAAAAAGAGTTGGTTTTTATAATTGCGTACTGAAAAAGCAATCAAGAGAAATGCTCTCATCTGACTTAAGAGATTACATCGATGATGTTATACAAAGCTCTTTTCTGCTGGGGCTAATAAGCCATCTATACCTCTACGATAACCCTTCCCGCAGCGAATTCGAAAATGTGGATGCTCCTGCCGTTATGAAACAACTGGCTCCGCGTATGATGAACTCCAGCGGTAAAATGAGAAAATACAACAGGAAGCTCAATACCATCCCGATTCTGATTTTCGAGCATTACTTGGATAACCAAATTACCCCATTGCTGAACGAACAGTTAAATCTGGGATTACTTCGATGTGTCTCTGCACGAAATTACTTCACTAACCTGTTTTTTTTCGGCTGTCGCTTCGGTGAAATGCTCGATAACGAAACGAGGATGTAAACAACCCTCGATTCAATTCCTTTTTCTTAAAAAAGAATAGACTGACTTTTTCACATTGATTCAATTTAGACATTTATTATTATTTCTCTATAATCTATTTTCAAATGCAGAACGGATTATATCAAAATTACCTCTAAAATCAGGCGTATTACTTGACCTTTTAGCTTATAATAAGCATAATAGTTTGCGAGGTTGGGTTTGTGAAGAATCCATATAAAGTTTTAGGAATTATATTATCCATAGCCGGCGCAGTACTTGCGCCTGTTTTCTACTTCTTTTTTTTATCGGCGCCGCTTACAGCCGTTGCCCTTTCCGCCGTTATAATTGGATTAGCCAGTTTCTTTTTGGCAAATTCCAGGCCTAATATTTCGCCGGAGGCATGCCAAATCCTGTTAAAAACCGGAATGGAAAACACCGCCGCTCTTTTGGAAGAAATCGGAATCAGAAACAAAGCGATTTATTTACCTGCCAGAATGAGAGACGGCTATCCGCAGGCGATAGTGCCCATCAACGATCATTATACGCTAGACAATATTAAAGATAAGCTACCGGGTCGTTTGATTGTAAGATACGGGCCCGGTGCAGATGATATGGCAATCGCGGTTACAACGCCCGGCAGCATCAACCTCGAAATGCTTGAGCATATACCCGGTCCAAACGCCTATGACATAGAATCAGCCATCAGCTATATTTTAACCGGAGTTCTGGATATTGCCAACAGTGTGAAGGTTGATATAACCGGTTCCCGCGTAAATGTGGAAATTAAAAACGCTAAAATGGGTTATGAAGAAATCTGGTACTATTATTGTCTGGGCAGTCCGCTTGCTTCCATAGCCGCGGCTATTTCAAGTGAAGCTCTGCAAAAACCGGTTCGCATATTTGAAGAGAAGGAGCAAGCCGGTAAATACCGCATTGTATTAGAGGTTTTAGCTTGAGGATTTATAACAGGCTGATTATTTCTCTGGCAATTGCCCTCAGTTCTGTCAACATTTTTTTAGCTTTTTTGGGGCAGGATGACATATCTATATATTTTATTGTAAATGCCATTGTCTATTTGATAATAACTCTACTGTACGTTTATCTTAATCCCAGAGCAAAATTCGCCCTAAATAGCTTAAGCGCTATTATATTCGTTGCATTTTTAGCAGTTGTAACTATGGAAGTAATTGAAATACTGAAATGAGTTATCAGGTTAAACCGATGGGAAAGAAATTTATTGCAATATGCACACTTCTGGTTGTGATAGTTTGCGCTCCGGCAGCTCCTATTTTTGCCGATGAAATCGAACGCCATGAAGACCCCGACGCCGCCAGTCAGATATTCAACGAAATCTCTTTACTGCGTTATTATTCCGATTCCTTAGATACTATTTTACAAAAACAACCTCAAGAAACGGAAAACGCACTTGAGATAATGCCTTTTGCCAACATTCCCGAGGATTTAAGTGGCGCAACGAGTGATTTTAGCGATTACGGAATAGCTCTATCATATTCGGTCTATGAAATTGACTTGCTATGGCACAGTGAAGCGGAATTGTTAAATCGCTTTCTATTGGATGATGCTGAAAATTTGCGCGATGAGATAATCGATTCATTACCTAAAGCATACGATGAATATCAACAGCTTTTTTATACGGTAGAGTCGATAGGCGCTTATCTTTCGATAGGAGAAATTTCGTCCCAAAGTGACTTAAAAACTCTATATAATGAAATTATCGATAAATTGAATCGCATAGAAAGCATGCTGGATTTGTTCAATCGCCCGTTGATAGACCCGGGGCATAATGAAGACTATCTGCCCACTGCGCTTTCACTGACTATCGTAGAGAATGAAGCATTTGTTGGCGATGAAATCAATATAACGTTAAAATTAACTTCAAATGACGCACCTCTACCCGATAGAACAGTGATTCTGGCATTAAACGGAGCACACTATCAAACCGTAAATACCGACCAGCAAGGATATTATCAAGGACAATTAGCGTTACCTTACTGGTATATGCCCGAAATAGAAATTCAGGCAGTCTATTACCCGGAGGGGCAGGATATCGGTGTATATCTTGGTGCTACCAGCCCGATTTCAACGTTAAAACTTAAATATTACACGGCAAACCTTAATTTATCGGTTGAAGGGCATATATATCCGGGCCAATCGCCAATGTTATACGGGAGTCTCAATTATAAAGACTCCCCTGTTCTGAACGACCGTTCGTTTAATGTATATCTTGAAGATGAATTGATTGATAACATAATCTCTTCAACATCTTTTGAATCTTCGATCAAACTCCCAACTGATATTGAATTGGGGAGGCATACAATAATCGTATCATCTGCAGCCAGCGGACGTTATGCGCCTGTCATTTCTTATTACAATATCAATGTAACTCAAGCAGAGGTATTTCTGGACTTAGTTTTACCGAATATATCTGTTATACCCGGAAGTATTAAATTAAACGGAGAACTGTATTCTGAAATAGGTCCTCTTGATAATGCTTTTATTACTTTCGAGATCAACGAAAAAATAACGCAGGTTTACGGCTCTGGAGATGGAACCTTTAGCGGACAGATAAAAAAGGGCATGGAGATTAGTTTGCTCGGATACCAACAGATTAACGTGCAGATTCAACCGGCCGAACCATGGAATGCCCCTTTGGAAAAAACTTTCAATATATACGTAATCAATATAGCTAACCTCGGGATTATTCTGGCTGTTTTAATAATTATCACCGTTATTCTTCGTTTGAATATACGTAAACGCAGCAGATTTTATTCGAAACCAATATTCGGAAACATAGAAGATTCGCCTCCCGTACCGATATCTTTAATAAAATCCGGAACCGATAAAGATACTATAATCTTATGGAAAAAACAGCCTAAAGACGGCATTTTTATCAATATTGTTGAATGGTATGCCAGAACTTTAAAACTTATTGAAAAAATAACCGCCGCAATACTTAAACCCCATCAGACACTAAGGGAGTATGCCGAAGAGAATAGCCCGAAACTGGGATTGTTAAACAAACTTTTTCTTGATTTTACTCTATTTGTTGAGAAAATATTATATTCCGCCCATAAACCGACCGAGGAGGATGCAGCTGTAAGCCGCCGCTTCTCTGATTCTATCAGGAATGAGAGGCTTTAAAATGAGAAATTCCAGCCTCGTTATTACAGTTATAGGAATAATACTGGTAGTTTCCCTTCTGGGCATTCTCTTTTACCCATCGGCCAGCGACTTTATGGAAAGTAACAAAGCATGGAACGGTATCAATTCTTTTATTAAAGATTTTAAGGCAGAGAATTCTGATTCCGTTGTTAACATCTCCCCGGACAATCAACAACAAGTCTTTGTCTCCATTCCATATACGGACTATTCTTCTGAGGAACTGGAAAGGATTGGTGAATTTGTTTCTAACGGAAATCTTCTTTTACTTCTTGACGACTTCGGATACGGAAACAGCCTATTGGAACATATGGAGATAGAAGCCCGTTTCAGTAACTCACTTCTGCTTGACCCTCTTTTTAACTATAAAAACCAGTATTTACCGCGCATCACCGAATTTTCAACTGATGTTAAGGAGACCGGCATAGAGGCAATAACCCTAAATCATGCTTCTACTCTAATTAACGTTGGGCAGTCACATATAATAGCCCTATCATCGTCTGCCAGCTTTGAAGACGTTAACCGCAATGGACTGCAGGATGAAGAAGAGCCATCAGGACCTTTTACAGTTGCCGCTGAATATGATTACGGCAGAGGTAAGGTAGTTCTACTTTCCGACCCCAGTATTACAATCAACACTATGGTAGGTTACAATAACAATTACGAATTTATAAATTACCTAGTTAATCTTAACGGAACTCCTGATAAAATAATCCTCGACAGGGCACATATTACAAAAACGCCTCTGGATGTTTCCAAGATTAATACTGAGCAACTAATGATAATTTTGAACAATAACTATGTAATATTAGGAATGGTAGTTCTTATTTTTATTTTTACAACCGCTTACGCATTCAGGAAGGAGGAAGTATTTGGCTAATATGAACATTGAAAAAGCTTCGGAGATTTTCGGCAAAATCAAGCAGGAGATAAACAAGGCAGTAATCGGCAAGGATGAAATTATAAAGGCACTGATGTTAGGACTTATTGCCGGAGGGCATGTTCTCATTGAAGGTCCTCCCGGTTCAGCCAAAACAACCATAGCTAAAAGTTTCGCAAAAACCATCGGAGGCACTTTTAAAAGAATACAGTTTACACCGGATATGATGCCCGCTGATATCACGGGTTTTAATCTCTATTCCACACAGGGTACTTATTCATTTATCGAAGGTCCCATCTTTGCAAATATAATACTGGCAGATGAACTTAACAGAACGACTCCCCGCACGCAATCAGCTCTTTTGGAAGCTATGCAGGAGCATCAGGTCACCATAGAAGGGAAAACGCTAACCCTAAAACTTCCATTTATGGTTGTTGCGACACAGGTTCTTGCCGGAGGAGAAGGAACATACCCGCTTACCGATGTACAGATGGACCGTTTTATGCTACGTGTTTTCAGTCAATATTTATCCAAGGATGAAGAAGCGCTTATAATAAACGGAATAGATGCGATAGATACCCCTGATATAAATACGGTAACAACACCGGACGAAATTATTAAATTACAGCAGTTAACAAAACAGGTACACGTTTCCCCTGATATCGTAAATTATATAACCGCTATTGTTCATAGCATCCGCAAAGACCCTGATGTAGCCTATGGTTTGAGTACCAGAAGCGGCATTTCTATCTTTAAAAGCGCCAGAGTATTTGCAGCATTAGACGGCAGGGATTACGTTATACCCGATGACGTTAAACGACTGGCATATTTTGCCATCGAACACCGGTTACGCATTAAACCGGAGGCAGAGATGGATGATATTACGCCTCGTATGGTAATAAACAAGGCACTCAATTCTATACCGGTGCCTAAATTTGATATGTAAATAATATTTATATGAAATTAATGATTTTTGTTTCAAAAATTTATGTTATCGTAGCCTTACTGTTTGCTGCGATTCTTTCGCCGTCCAATTTTTCTATTATTCCGATAGCACTTCTGGCGCTGTACATTTTTCAATGGCACAGAGTTTTTTCGCATCTTATCGATGTGCTTACCCAATACTTTATGTTTTTTGCAGTAACACTATTGTTCACCACTCTAATCCCTGAGTATTATGCGCCATTAGCAGCACTGCCGGTATTGCCGATAATAAATCAAAGCATGCTAAAATATTCAAATGCGCTAAAATCTTACCGCCCACATAACAAACGCCGCCCGACAACTCTTTATATGGCACTATCTATAATAACCCTAACGACATTGGCAATATCTTTATTGCTTTTTAATTTGCCTCTACTTATAGCTTCTTCCGTTATAGCCTTATATTTAATTTGTCTGACTATTATTATTTTAAAAAGATTCCCCTATATACCGGTTAAAGAAGAACAAATTGAAGTTAGAATCCTTGCCGGAAATACTGAGGAGGTTGATATAAACTTGAACCCCGCAGTTAATTTCGGAATGGCACTTTTTTTTAAATCGGAAAATGACTGGGTAAAAGTAAAGTCAAAGAGATTATATTTGAAAGATAAACAGGAATCCGTGCAGCTATTGATTACACCTGCTTTATCTGGCCCTTCCTTTGTACGATTGAAAGGGTATGCCATTGACCAATGGGGCTTATTTCAAACACCATTTGAAATTGAACCGCTAAAATTAATTGTCATACCGCGCGCCAGGTATGCCTCATGGCTGGCTAAAAAATATATGGATGGGACTAATCAAGGAAACCTGCCGCTTATATCGAACACAAAAGTAACTAAAGCGCTTCAGGGTTTTCGTCAGGGAATCGAATATTACGGCAATCGCATTTATCACGCCGGTGACAGTATGAAGAATATCAACTGGAAAGCGTCTGTAAAATATAACGAACTTATCAGCAAGGAGTTCGATGAATTCCGCGGGCAGCCCGCCATTATTCTGATTAATCTCGTAGCCGGCAATGATGATGAACTTGATAAGTTGGCACATAATATTCTGATAACCGCAATCTCCCTTGGGCAAGCTAATATTCCGGCATCTTTAGCTGTGTATGATAAAGAGAACGTAGTAATGGCTACTCCTGCGCTCTCATCCATTCAACTGGTATCTTATGCTCTCAGAATTGTAAAAAAACTTGTTATTCATTCCAACCCGCTAAAATATTTGAACCCCCCGAATGTTTTAAGGTTGAAATCAAATATCAGCCGTCTTAATAAAATTGATAATCACCCATCCAAAAAGCTGTCGGAGCTTCTGAAATTGGAATATGAGGTCTTAGACAATGGGGCTAACAATAATCCGAGCACAAAAGCTTTGCTTCAGGCTAAAGCTAAGATAAACGAACAATTCAACGTGGTTATACTTTCGTTATATAACCACGACGCTGAAGCACTGGCATTCAATACGTATTCGCTTACCCGCAAGGGAAGCTATGTGATAGACGTTAGTTGAGTGTTGATTCGTATATACAAGATATGACGTCTACTCAACCTGAAGCTTACTCCACCAAGTAGCAGTAAATATTGTATAAATGTGAGCGAGGTTTTGTTTAAAAATGGTGGGCGGTAATGGATTTGAACCAATGACCTCTGCGATGTCAACGCAGCGCTCTAACCAACTGAGCTAACCGCCCTAAATGGGGATAGGTAATTTTACTAATTATGCCTGTTATAAGTCAACCAGGCTTTTTCTATAGACTGTTACCGGTATAATCCTTTTTAGGTGTAATAACCTTTACAATTGAAGCTGCTGTTATGCTCTTTAATACTGCTCCTACGATGAAAGGATAAACACCCATAGCCATCAATGCCGAGAAGCTTACTGCAGTCCCTACAGCATATTTCATCCAGAATGCCAGCCATATTACACCGGGAACATATACAATAACAATGCTTGAAAACAGCATTAACCCAAGCATACTGATAAAATATCTTGATTTTACGTATTTATCGGTGAAATAACCTATGAACAGGGCTGCTAATATATAACCTATTAAATAACCGCCGGTAGCTCCAAGACCACTTGTCAAGCCATTAAACCAGGGGACTCCTGCTATACCAAGTACGGCATAAATTGCCATACTGGCTCCACCCCAGCGCCTGCCAAGCAAAACTCCGGCTAATAAAACAGCCAGCGTCTGTCCGGTAATGGGAATAGGGCTCCATTCCAACGGAATTCTCACCTGCGCTAAAACACCGGTCAATCCGGCCATGGCAACAGCCATAACTATCTTCCACGGAATACTTAAATTATAGCGCCATTCGAAAATATTATATCTGGTTCTATCGATTGCTGATGCTAATTGCATATATTTCCTCCAGCATTAAGACTATATACCGGGCTTCTTAACACCGACCAGGGATATTTCTACATTTTTACCGCAATTGGGGCAATTTACCAATAACACCGCAGGCTGGCTCATAACCCTTTCAATAGCCGCCGACACCATACTGTCAATATCATCAAGTCGCCGGTCTATCATATCGAGGCGACGCTCTAACTTTTCGATACTTTCAGCTTGTTGCTTGGAGCCGCCCTGGTTATCTTTAGCCAATTTACAACCTCAATTATTTGTTACGCCCAATAATAAAAACAGGCTAATTATACGTGACAGTAGTTAATATGTCAAAAATATTTGCCATAATCTATTGCTTTGGAGGAACACGTATCATATACTAAAACCGACGGATATAATATAAGACAAAGGAGGTATGAAATGCCAGAAATTAAAGTCGGCACTGTCTCCGATTTCTTCGCACATCCGGTGGTTGCCGGAATTGAGCTTTCGTCAGAACTCAACGTAGGTGATGTGATACGCATCAAGGGGCATACAACAGACCTGGAGCTTGTTATATCTTCTATGCAGGTCGACAACAACTCGGTTACATCCGCAAAAGCCGGAGATGCAATCGGAATAAAGGTTACCGAACGCGTCAGGCCGGGCGATGCAGTCTATAAAGTTGTATAACCGGCTTACTCTTGGCTAACTTAATTTCTTCAGCAGATTAGCCATTTCGATGGCGCTTGATGCTGCGGTAAAACCTTTGTTGCCCATCTTGGTGCCCGCTCTTTCAATGGACTGTTCCAGATTATCGGCAGTTATGACACCGTTGATTACCGGCACCTGGGTATCCAGCGCTACTTTAGCAATGCCCTTGGTATATTCCGATGCCACATAATCGAAATGAGGGGTGCCGCCGCGTATAATCGCACCCAAACATATAATGGCATCGTATTGTTGCGATTTAGCCATTTTAAGGGCAACCAGCGGTATTTCAAAAGAACCGGGCGTCCATGCTACATAGATATCATCCTCGTCAACTTCATGCCTTATAAGTGCATCTTTACATCCGTCAAGCAGTTTATTCGATATAAACTCATTAAAACGTGAAACAATAATTCCAAACTTAAGACCCTTGCCGACCAGCATCCCTTCAAAACTCTTGTTCATTATATCCTCCACTGACTTTACTGACAGTTTTTAATCCAGTATATGGCCCATTTTTTCTTTTTTTGTATCCAGGTAACACTTATTATAAGGATTCGGTTTGATGATTATCGGTAGCGTTTCAACCACCTCGAGTCCGTAACCTTCAAGCCCGATTACCTTTTTAGGGTTATTGGTGAGCAATTTTATCTTATTTAATTTCAAATCGTTAAGTATCTGTGCGCCGATACCGTAGTCTCTTAAATCTGCCGGAAATCCCAGCGATAGATTGGCTTCTACCGTATCCATTCCGTTATCCTGCAAATAATAGGCACTAATCTTGTTATGAATACCGATGCCACGACCCTCCTGCCTCATGTAAAGCAGCACGCCGCGTTTCTCTTCTGCAATCATTTCAAGTGCCATATCTATTTGTTCACCGCAATCGCAGCGCAGACTGCCGAATACGTCACCGGTAAGGCATTCACTATGAACTCTTACCAGCACAGGTTCATCAGATTCTATATCTCCCATCACCAGCGCTACATGCTGGTCGGCATCCATATCGCTCTTATATGCCAGTATCTTGAATTCACCGTATTTAGTCGGAAGTTTTGCTTCGGCAACACATCTTACCAGTTTCTCATGTCTGCGCCGGTATGTAATCAGGTCGGCGATACTAACGATTTTAATACCAAATTTATCAGCCAATTCTTTCAATTCTGGTAACTTTGCCATCGAGCCGTCTTCGCTCATTACCTCACAGATAACACCGGCCGGATACAATCCCGCCAGTTTCGCTAAATCCACAATGGCTTCGGTATGTCCCGCCCTGACAAGTACTCCGCCCTCTTTGGCTCTTAAGGGGAATATATGGCCCGGGCGGGCTATATCCGAGGCTTTGGTTTCCGGGTTTATAACCGCTTTTATCGTTTCGGCTCTGTCCTTAGCAGATATCCCGGTGGTAACTCCATGCTTGGCTTCGATTGAAACCGTAAAAGCTGTTTCATATCTGGATGTGTTATGTGAGACCATCATCGGTATTTCCAGTTCATCCAGACGTTCGCCCTTAATAGGTAAACATACCAACCCGCGCGCATGCTTTACCATAAAGTTAACCGCTTCGGTAGATACCTTTTCGGCAGCTATCGCCAGGTCGCCCTCGTTTTCACGGTCTTCGTCATCGACAATAATGACGAACTTGCCGTCTTTTATATCTTTAATTGCTTCTTCAATGCTCGATAAAACCATTTATACCTCGGTGAATATAAGTCTATCCCGCTGATAAAAAGCCGTTTTCCTGCAGGAAATCGAAGTTAATATTACTATCCGGGACACCCATACTCTTAAACTGAACCATATATTTCGCTAAAACATCGGCTTCCAGGTTTACCATATCACCCACTTTGCGATTGCACATGACAGTGTTTTCCATAGTGTAATTAACAATGGATACATCGAAAGTGGTATCTGTTCTGTCTATAACTGTCAGGCTGATACCGTCAACGGTAATTGACCCTTTTTCCACCACATAACCCATAACTTCCTTGGATGTCTGTATTTTGAAGACGGAAGCGCCCCCCTCATCTTTAATTGAAATAATCGCGCCTGTAGCATCCACATGCCCCTGAACCAAATGCCCCCCCAATAAACTGTCAATAGTCAAAGCACGTTCCAGGTTAACCTCATCATTCTTTCTGAGTTGTTTCAATGTGGTTCTTTTTAGAGTCTCCGGCATAACATCGACAGTGAAAGTGTTTTCCGTAAACTCTGTAACTGTAAGGCAAGCCCCGTTTACAGCTATACTCTCACCTAATTGCATGTTAGTCAGCACTTTACCCGCGATAACGGTAATTCTATTACTGTTAAAGGATATCTCTTTTATAATTCCTATTTCCTGAACGATACCTGTAAACATATTACTATTCCTTTACATATCCTATAAACATTATATCATCACCGAACCGCTCTTCATTTAAAATCTTAAGTTTCACGGCGTCCATTATCTTTTCCACACCCTTGCCCCCGATAGCCGTTTTCGCTTTCTCTCCGCCGATAATAATCGGAGCTACGAAAGCAACCACTTTATCTACCAGTTTCTGGTCGAAAAGCGAACCGAAAAGAATGCTGCCTCCCTCTACCAATACACTCATTATCTGCCTTTTCCCCAATTCCGTCATTAACGCCTTCAACTCTATATAACCTTCTTTGGAAGGTATCTCCAGAAGCTCCGCGCCAACACTTTGAAAATCTTCCTTTTCCTTTTGCGTCGCTTTTCTTGCTATAACAATTATGGTATCTCCCGGCTCTGAGAAGATTTTAGCAGTTACCGGAGTCAAACCCATACCGTCAATTATTATCCTGAGCGGTTGTTTTCTGGACGTTCCTCCCCGCCCGCCGCCACACCTGGCGGTAAGCTGCGGGTCGTCTGCCAGTACTGTATTTACACCTGCCATAATGGCATCATTTTTATAACGCAAATTGTGCACAAAATGTCTGGATTCCTCACCGCTTATCCATTTGGAATCCCCGGTAAAGGTTGCTATCTTACCATCCAGGCTCATTGCATACTTCACAGTAATGAATGGCATTCCGGTTAATTGAAACTTTATGTAAGCTTCGTTGATTTCTCTGGCTTTTTTCTCTCTCTCGCCAAGAAAGGTTTTTATACCTGCATTCTCCAGTTCGTCTCTGCCCTTGCCGTTTACAATCGGATTCGGATCCAGAATCGACATATGTACTTCGCTGATCCCGGCTTCTATAATGGATTTAGTGCATGGAGGCGTACTCCCATAGTGGCAACATGGCTCAAGGGTAACATACATTACCGCTCCGCGGGCATTATCTCCTGCCTGTTCAAGCGCTACAATTTCGGCATGCCCGCAACCGGGCGGCTGTGTATAGCCTTTTCCGATTATTTCATTATCTTTAACAATGACCGCACCGACAGCCGGATTAGGGCTCACCTCTCCCAGTGCCAGCTTTGCCATAGATAGGGCCTGTTCCATATAGTCCATGGTATCATTCTAGCACTCTCTTTTTTATAAGTGCAAACAGCGAGGATATATGATACGTCAAATATATTTTACTCGTCGGAAAAGCCTTAAAAAGCAATTAGTTAAGGACTAATAATTAAACAGAATAAATGAGGTCGCTATATATATGCAGAGAATCAACAAGGCATGCCAGCTAATAATTCCGAATGTTTTACGTTTATTCTTAAACTTAAGCCCCATAATCACTATCAGGGTCATTAATATCATAGCCAGTGCCGTAAACAGGTTTCTGGACGATACATCTGATAATAATGGTCCGCCGGAATAAAAAATGTCGGTAATAAAAATATTGGCGGTATTTAACATATTCGCCCCCAGAATATCACCGACAGCAAGGTCAATGGCCCCCATACGCAGAGCCGTTATAGCCACCACTATTTCAGGAAGCGATGTGCCGATGGCTAAAAACAGGCTGCCTACAAAACTGGCGTTAAGGTTATAGGTAACAGCTATCTCATCACCGATAAACGAAAGCCAGATTCCCCCACCTATAATCCCCAGGGCAGCAATAGCAAAGGTTCCGTATATCTTAAGATTGCTAAGCTCGGTATACTGTGATTCTTCATCAACAACGGGCTCAGGGTGTTTCTTGTTATATAAAAACATTTGGCGAATGCCCAATATATATAGAGTAAAGATAATTATGCTGGTTAATCCAAACCAGCCGAGCGATATACCTGTAACTACATCGCCTATCACAATACTTAAAGCTGCCACAAAAATCAAAAGGATACCCAGAAAAGCAGGTAAAATATACCTGGTACTGGCAGATGTTAATACAGGTTCTTTTTTATAGAAGATGTCTAAAACAGCAAGTATAGACAGGTTAAAAATGCAGCTGCCCCAGAAATTACCGAGGGCAAGGTCAGGCTGTCCGACAAAAACAGCTGAACTGACACCGGTCACCATTTCGGGCATCGAGGTAACAAGCCCGATTAGAATAAGCCCAATCCACATACGACCCAGTCCGGTGCGCTCGGAAATAGCATCTCCGTACCGGGCAAGTTTGGTACCGGCAAGCAGTATTATCAGACAACATAAAACAAGTTTAATCCATATCAATTCAGTTATATATTCCTAACTATAAATAAATAAGCCAAGCGGTGTTATACGTAAAGCTAATTAACAAAAATTAGGGGCTTAAGGATTTTAAGCCCCTAATATCATAGCATATCTGTGTTTATACTCTAAAATATTCTTATGCTATCGTATAGACTACCTGTACAGTTACCGAGACAGTCAACTGACCTGCGCTGATACTGGTTGGCACTCTCCCATCCGACTCTGCATATTGCCCACCCGGCTTTTCTATCGAATAATACGAGCTTTCGTAGATACTTATCGGTTTTCCAACTTTTACACCGGCGGATTGTGCCAGTTGAATAGCGTTTTCTTTGGCTTTATCCATAGCTTCCAGGCGTGCCTCTTCATAGTACTCTTCGGGATTATCAATACTAAAAGTAATGCCGTTGATAACAATATATTCCCCGCCGGCAGAAACAGCATCATCTATGATGTCGCCGATGGCATCCATATCTCTTATTTTTACATTGACAACATTTATTACTCTGTATCCGATGAAAATATTTTCTCCGTTTGTCCATTCCCAAACCGGCTGTATGTCATACCTTGCTGTTTGAATGTCCTCTTCGGCAATGCTGCGGTTTTCCAATACATTCATAACATCAGCCATCGATTGCGCTGCCTGTTGCTGGGCTTCGGACAGAGATTTCATCAGCACCTGCACACCGATATTTACAAGTGCAATATCCGGAATAACCTCAACTTCACCGACACCGGTTACGGTTATGCCGACATCCTGGTCGCTCTGTATGCTGAGCATAAAAGATTCATCACTCGATGTATCATACATATCGCAACCTGCTAATCCTACCATGAGTGGGATTAATAATAATAATGCAAAAACAATCTTTAATTTCTTCATTGCAATTCTCTCCTTTCTACCAAATATATAGTGTTCTTTCTTTAAACACCCCAATTATACTGTTATATAGAACGAACTGTAAATGATTTTCAAATGTTTGGCAAGCACTATTAAATAGTTTATAATTCTGATTACCTTGGAGAATAGTTTGTTCGATTCAACTAATGTAAAAAATCTGCTTTTAGAGTTTGCCGGCATACTCGCACTGGCAATAGCCATTTTTTTGCTGGTGCAGACATTTGCGGTTAAGGCTATAGTAGACGGCTCCAGTATGGTACCCAATCTGAGCCACGGCCAAAAAATACTTGTGAACAAAGTAGCCTATCTTTTCTCCGGACCGGATAGAGGGGATATAATTGTTTTCGACCCTCCCGTATCTTCTCAAAATGATTACATTAAACGTGTCATCGGCCTCCCCGGAGAGGTTGTTGAGATAAAAGACGGCATTGTTTATATACATCAAACCGATGGTAATATTATTCCGCTCGATGAGTCGGCATATATATCCGACAAACCGTCATATACCTTTACTAGTGAAATAATACCCCAAGACCACTATTTTGTGCTGGGAGATAACCGCAATAACAGCGGGGATTCACATTACGGATGGTTTGTTGCGCGTTCAAGCATTGCCGGTAAAGCCTGGTTTTCCTACTCACCGTTATCGGATTTCGGGCTTGTGCCAAATTATTCTTTTGAGTGACGATATGAATACAGAGGAAATATTCAAAAAAGCGGGCGCTATACTGGAAGGGCATTTCCTGCTGACTTCCGGATTGCATTCACCTGTCTACTGGGAGAAATTCCATGTTTTGCAGCATCCCGGTTATACCGAGCAGCTTTGTAGCCTTATCAGCAGCCATTTTGCCGATTATAATATTGAAGTTGTAGCCGGTCCCACTACGGGCGGCATTATTCTTGCCCATGAAGTCGGCAGGCAACTCGCTATCAGGAGCCTCTTTGCTGAAAAAGACGGTGATCAAAGGGCATTCAAACGCGGGTTTGGGGTAAAGCCGGGAGAAAAAGTGCTTGTTGTCGATGATATTCTCACTACCGGAAAGTCCGTAAGGGAAGTACTTGACCTGGTTCGTAAGCAGGAAGGGGAAGTAATCGGTATCGGTGTGCTTGTTGACCGCTCGGAGCATGAACATGCCTTTGGGGCCCCCCTCTTTAGTTGTTTGCGCTCAAAGACAATCACATATAAACCGGAGGATTGCCCGATGTGTGCCGCCGGCATTCCTCTAATCAAACTTGGTTCAAGCACCCAGCCGCAAAAATAATCACAACAGGCAGGTATCTCATTATGGATACATGGTTGATAGTTACCATATCGGCTATAATCGCACTTCTGATAATTGTTATTTATTCCTACCTCATAAACTGGCGTTATAAAAAATTATTCAGGAGTTGGCAGGAAGCTGAAATTATAGCTTTGGAACAGGAAAAAAAGAAAATCCGGCAATCGGCGATTACGCAGAGCAGAGCAGTCCTGACCGGGAAATTCACCGAACAGATGACACCATACCTACCCGAGTTCAAATATGACCCGACCGAAGCCAGATTTATAGGCACTCCCATAGATATGATTGTTTTTCCCGGTTTAGCACAGGGCGACCCGCAAGAAGTTGTTATTATGGAAATAAAAACCGGCAAACATTGTCAGTTGACCTATGCCGAAAAGAAGATCAGGCAGTTGATAGAAGACGGGATGGTCAGGTGGGAGCTTATAGAGCGTAACGAAAAACAGGAAGATACTGAAATTATTGAAGATTGATATCCTGATATGCTAATTATCATAGATATTCATCCCCAAAGTGTGTTTATTAAATCCTGCCGAATTCTTTTTCCAGTTGTTTTTTTGTTATATGAATCATGGTTGTCCGGCCGTGCGGACAGGCATGCGGAAGGTCTGCCTGCTCCATCAGGCGCACCAGCTCACGCATTTCCTCAATTGACAGACTCTGTCCGAATCTGATTGCACTATGGCATGCCATAGTAGCAATTATATGCTCTGTTATATTTGCATTATCTTTTTCTGACAATTTATCGATAAGTTCATTCAAAGCGGCTTGCCAATCCCTGTTATACATTATGGAGGGCACCGCTCTGACTAAATAAGTCCTGTTGCCGAAAGGTTCAACGGTAAAACCAAATTCTTCTAAATAGTGATAACGCTTACTCAGTATTTCATCTTGCACAGGTAGAACCTCGATACTTACCGGCTCCAGCAACCCCTGTGTTTCCACACCCTGTTGTTGTTTCTGTTTTGTGATTTTTTCAAACATAATGCGCTCATGGGCGGCATGCTGGTCGATGATATAAATCCCGTCGGGTCCTTCAGCAATAATATAGCTGTTCATTGACTGACCCAGCACACGTAGTACCGGCAGAGATGACAGCACTGATTCTCCAGTCTCTTCCTTCATAACAATATTCATATCCATGTGCCTTTGTTGGGCAGGACTAATCATCCGGGATACTCCACGATAGGCAACTCCGATTTCTTCCACTCTGGGAACAGTAGCTGTATTTACCAGTGATTGACGAATAGCTCTCTGCAACGCTGAATATACATCACCTTCATCCGTAAAACGCACTTCCGTTTTTGTCGGATGAACATTAGCATCCACATTGGAAAGTGCAACCTCTATATTTATCACGGCAATCGGATGCTTCCCGGTCATCAAAAGACCGTGGTATGCCTCCTCTACCGCCCAGACAAGGCTTCGGTTAGCAACCCAGCGCCTGTTTACGAATAGACTGATATATTTACGTGTGGAACGGCTTACTGCCGGAGAAGCAACCATACCGCTGATTCTGATACCTATATCATCGGCGCTGTAATCATGGCTGTTATTAACCGGCAGCATATTTGAAGCAACCTCTATGCCATACACAGCATTGACGCTATCGATAAGGTTTCCGGTTCCCGGTGTTTTTAAACTCTCGCGTCCATCGATAAATAACGTAAATCGCACATCGGGGAATGACAGGGCATACTGAGATACCACATTGGCGATATGGCTGTTTTCTGTTGTCTTGGACTTTATAAACTTCAATCTGGCAGGTACATTTCGGAAAAGGTTCTTGACCGCTATTGTCGTGCCCTGTGTCCGGGCTTGTTTTTGCTTTTTGATAACCGTTCCATTTTCTAATTCGGCATAAATGCCGGAACTGTCATTTATGTTAAAAGAAGTGATTTCGACATCAGAAACTGAAGCAATGCTTGGTAATGCCTCGCCGCGAAAACCAAGGCTGTTATTGGCAAATAAGTCTTCAAATCCGGATATTTTGCTGGTGGCATGCCTTGTAAAAGCCAATTCGACTTCATCCGCCGGAATACCGCTGCCATTATCAGTAACACTTATTAAAGCCAATCCGCCGCCGGAAATTTCAACCGTTATACCGGTAGAGCCGGCATCAAGAGAGTTCTCTATCAGCTCTTTTACTACTGACGAAGCTCGCTCCACAACCTCGCCGGCTGCTATCTTGTTGATGACCTCGTTTTTTAGTACCTCTATGGCCATTTGCAGCCTCCCGGCAGTCATTAAAAGTAAGTTTTATCGTCAGCTAACACGACAACCACTTGGGTCTGACAATTCTAACCATTGCATTTATTAAATCCAATGCAAGAGATTGCTTCGTTGCCCGTATTAAATTTGGAATTCCTCGTAATGACGTTTTGAGGAATTCTTTTACTTAAAACGTATAATAAATAAAATTGTGATGTCTTTGCGAGTCCCGGCAAGTCGGGACGAAGCAATCCCCGCAAATCATCTAAATTACCCACGTTTGCCATTTATTTATACAAATGAAATCTTACGGATTATTACTCAACCTTTTCCAGTTTGGCAAAACTTAACAGCAGTCTTTTTATCCCGACATCCGGGAATGCGATTACAACCTCACTGTCATTATTTGCCGGCTTACAGCTTACAACAGTGCCCTGTCCGAACTGCGAATGCTTCACCCTGTCACCTGCTTTCAATTCAGGTAAATCAGCCACAGGTGCGGCAGCAGGAACAGGTATATTTCTTTCCCACGAGTACATATCGCTTCTTACCGGTCTTTCATTATATTGATTTTGCCCGAAACCGTTACCGCTGTTTTTTACAAGATTTGTTGGAATATCTTTCAAAAAACGCGAAGGGTTGTTGAGCGTACTTGCACCCATCAAATTGCGGCGAAAAGCTCTTAAAAGATAGACCTTCTTCTTTGCCCGCGTGATACCGACATAGCACAGGCGGCGTTCTTCTTCCATCTGTGCGGGGTCATCGAATGAGCGAATATGGGGAAGGATTCCCTCCTCCATTCCCACCATAAACACCACCGGATACTCCAAACCTTTTGCCTGATGCAGGGTAATCAACGTTACCGCATCGACAACATCATCAAGCCCGTCAACATCCGATACCAACGTAATACCTTCAAGAAAAGCGGAGAGCGCTTCTTCCGGTTCAAAATCAGAGTACTGTTTAGCAACCGAGCGCAATTCCAGTATATTTTCCCATCTGTCTTCATCATCGGTTAAACTTTTTATATATGCTTTGTAGCCTATTTTATTTATGATTTGGTCGAAAAGCTCATCCGGTTTCAATTCTCTGCTCATTTCTTCCAACTCGGCTATCATATTATAAAAATCAGTTAACAAACGAGCGCTTCTGGCATTGAAAGGGCTGTTAGCATAATCCTGTGACGTTGCCAAGGATTTTAAAGCCTGATACTGGGAGATATTCATCGATGAAGCCCATTCGGTAAGCAAACTGACAGTTCGGTCACCGATACCTCTTTGCGGAACATTTATTACCCTTAACAGATTGACGGTATCGCGCGGATTGTGAATCAGTTTAAGATAAGCAATAATATCTTTGATTTCCCGTCTTTCATAGAAACGCGTGCCGGCTACCAGTTTATACGGCGTGCCGTATCGGATAAAGGCTTCTTCCAGTGCACGGGACTGAGCATTGGTGCGATACATTACGGCACACTCCGAAAGCCTTGCCTCTCCGGTTTTTAATAGACGCTCAACTTCCCTTACAACGAATTGAGCCTCTTCCTGCTGAGTAAATGTTTCGATAATTTCGATTTTACCGCCCGGCTCGTTGTCCGTCCAAAGCTCGGTTTTCTTACGCTGACTGTTAGGCGATATTACACAGGAGGCAGTTGTTAAAATATTCTTGGTAGAGCGATAATTCTGCTCCAGCATAACAACTTTAGCATCAGGAAAATCCTTTTCAAAATCGAGAATATTGCGCACATCTGCCGAGCGCCAGGAATATATCGACTGGTCGGGGTCTCCTACCACGCAGATATTACGGTATCCTCCCGCCAGTAGTTTAACCAACTGATACTGCACCTGATTGGTATCCTGAAATTCGTCCACCATTACATGCAGGTAGCGTGAACGATATTTTTCCAAGACATCCGGGTGTTTTTTAAACAGCTTCACCGTTTTCATTAACAGGTCATCGAAATCGAGCGCATTGCTTTTTTCAAGCATCTGCTGATATTTTTCATATACCCTACCGACAATCTCTTCAAAATAACTGCCTCCCTGCTGTATATATGCTTCGGGAGTCAACATTTGGCTTTTAGCATTGCTGATATGCGAAAGAATAGCAGAGGCGACATATTGTTTCGGGTCAAGATTTAAGGCTTCGAAACACTTCTTAATAAGCCTTATCTGGTCATCGTTATCGTAAATTACAAAACTTTTTTCAACTCCGATTACTGCCCCTTCCTGCCGCAATATACGAACGCAAATTGCATGAAAGGTGCCCATAGTAAGGTCTTTTACCGAAGAGCTGACCAGCGTATTCAAACGATTAACCATTTCTCTGGCAGCCTTATTGGTAAATGTAACCGCCATGATGCGGTACGGGCTTACTCCGCAAACGCGAATCAGATAAGCGATGCGGTGTGTGATTACGCGCGTTTTGCCGCTGCCGGGGCCGGCAATTATAAGCACAGGCCCGTTAATGGCTTCGACGGCTTTTCTTTGTTCGGGATTTAATGAGGAAAGTATATCCATAAGTGCATTAATTATAACACGTGGGGGCTTATGAGGTCATTTTAACGATTGGGATTCCCAAATACGCTTTTTAAAAGATACCGCTCAGTTAGACGGGTTCACTATGCACGGCTTGAGGTTTTTATCCCCCACTCCCCGGATGTTGAGTTTCCGCTTGACGTAACGAAATCCCGATTTATCGGGGCTTCATTGGTCCCTCACGAATTCAGCATGACAGATAAATAAATCGTCGTTGCGAGGGCGCCGCAGGCGGACGAAGCAATCTCTACGGTACAATCTTATTACTCGGCTTCCCATATATGTCATAAAAGTCATTCGTAACGATATTAACAAGACAGTTGCTGAGCTTGTCGAAGAGTCAAACAAACGGATGTAAACTATATTGATAAATAAGACAGCTTGCGGGCAATAAAATCTTTAAATAATTTCCCCCAACCCCGGCACCGCATCAATTAGCTTATCAATCTCAACAAGAGAACCATCCATATCGAAAGCTTTTATACCGGATTCGGTAACTATTACCACAAATAACGGTTTTTTTGCACAGAAAGCGGATAGTCTTTTCTTTTTTGAAAAGCAGCGAGTATTAACCTGAACGACAGGTATTACTGTAAACCCACTATATTCAACAGGAGTATCGACGATTATTTCTTTCTTTTCCATCTTTGCGCCATCATAATACGAATAGACTTGAAGACTGCTCCGGAAAATATAAACCTGATTAGGGGGACTGTAAACCTAATTGGGAAAAACCGCAACTCGCCCGAAACGTAACCCTGTAGAATTCCTCTGCCTTCGAATGAAGCATTGAAGTTGATATTGCAGTTTTCGGATGAATAAAAGGCAAGAACAGGATAGACGGCAGCGCACAAACAACCCGTATCCGCAGGGTCATCGAACCCCGCCGTCACATCCATATTTATATTCCTGATGTTAAAACGCCCCGAAATATCTTCTAAAAACCGCTTAACCTGCTTGAATAATCCCTTAATTGGGAGTTCCTTCAGCATACCAAGCGTAAATTTCCATTCCTCTTCTTTATATGACTTCTTTTGGGCTTGCTTCAGTTCCTTTTTAACAAAGCCAAAAAGCCAGCCAAAATGTATGCTGAACTTGCTTTTTTCGTAGCGTTCAATACGAAATAATATATCAACCGGTATACAAAGAAGAATGATAATCAGGGCGACCAGGCAGGCAAGAGCAACCAGCACCCACAATTATTTTTCCTTCTTTTCCTCTTTCTTTTCTTTCCTGCCCTCGAAGATCTTTTCGATAGCTTTGGGTGCCATTTCGGTTATTTTTTCTATAGCCCCTGATACACCGCTCACTACCGGCTCTACTTTTACCTCTTCCTTACCGATGACAATTACTGCAACCGGTTTAATACCGGCTCCGCCACCGCTTCCGGCGCCGGACATTTCGCCTTTCTGCTTTGAGGTGCTTATACCTGAATTGGTACCTGCTCCAAAACCGAAGCCGACACTGATTAAAGGAATCAGTGTATTATCACCCACCACTATCGGGTCGCCGACCAGTGTTTTGCTATTGACCAGCCTTTCGATTTCACCCATGGTTGTTTTTACCAAACTCTCTAAATCATCCATGAATTTTTCCTCCTTTAATTTTGTATCGAAAACTCCTATATATGAGGTTATACCCTGTATCTCAGTGCTGTCAATATCCTTTTATAGCTATATAAAGCTATAACTGAGGTAAATTTTTGATTAATAACTGTCTTTTCTAATCCTCAAGTTGACATTTATTTCCAACTACATTATTATATGCGTATATGTGCATATACAATTATTAACCGAGAGGTGTAAATATGCAGGATTTTATAAAAGCGACAGCGGCATTATCGGATATTACCCGTCTCAGAATGATGAACATTCTTCTAATAAGGGAATGCTGCGTCTGTGAGGTAATGCAAGCCCTTGAAATTTCTCAGACAAGAGCCTCGCGTAATCTGTCAATACTATATGATGCCGGATTATTAAGCCAGAGAAAAGAAGGTTTGTGGACTGTATATTCCATAGACAGAGAAGGAATCGGTAAAGGAAACAAGAAGTACCTGGATTACATCGTAAAGGCAGTATTATCCGCTCTCGAAAACAATAAAACAGCCGAAGCTGATATCGCACGGCTGGAGAGGTCTAAAAGAGTTCCCCCTGCCTGCTCCTAGGCAAGTTGTTAAATACGAGAGAGAAATAATTTATGGATATATTTGTTGAGCTTTTACAGGCAGGATGGAACGGGCTTCTGGAATACCTTTCAGCACATGTAATAACCTGTCTTGTGCCGGCGCTGTTTATCGCCGGAGCGATTGCGACATTCGTTTCGCAAGCTGCAGTACTGAAATACTTCGGTGCAAAGGCTAAAAAAGTAGTTTCTTACAGCACCGCTTCTGTATCGGGTGCAATACTGGCGGTATGTTCGTGCACGGTATTGCCGCTTTTTGCCGGAATCTTTAAAAGAGGAGCCGGTTTAGGTCCCGCAATCGCCTTCCTGTTCTCCGGTCCGGCTATTAACGTTCTGGCAATCGTTTATTCGGCAAAGCTTTTGGGCTGGGATATCGGTATCGCCCGTATAATCGGCGCTATTATATTCTCAGTGGTTATCGGCTTAATAATGGCTTTTATCTATCGCAAGGAAAAAAGCAAAAGCGATGTCGATGTCTTTGCTAATTTAGAAAAGGACCCCTATACCAAGAGCATCTGGCAACAGGTTGCCTTTATCGGAACATTAATCGGCATACTTGTTTTTGCCGCCTCTCAAAACTGGATTGTAATGGGTATCTTTTTTGTTATCCTTGCGATAATCCTCCGGCGATGGTTTAAAAAAGGCGAAATAGTCCAATGGCTGAAGGAAACACTTCATTTTACCAGGCTGATTATTCCATGGCTGTTAGTGGGTGTCTTTATTGCCGGCATTCTGACATATATGATTCCGCAGGAATGGGTAGTAGATTATGTCGGCGGTAACACCTTATTCGGTAATTTTATTGCATCTATATTCGGCGCAGTAATGTACTTTGCTACGCTGACAGAAGTTCCCATCATCAGGGCTTTTATGGATTTGGGTATGGGTAAAGGACCTGCGCTGGCATTGCTCTTAGCCGGGCCGTCTTTATCTCTGCCTTCGATGATTACTTTAAGCCGTATCATGGGAATAAAGAAAACTCTTACATATATCTGTCTGGTAGTAATTATGTCCACCATAACAGGCATGATTTTCGGTTTTATTTCAGAATAATATTTTTTGGGGGATATTTTAATGGAAATCAAGATTTTGGGAAGCGGCTGTGCCAAGTGTCACCAGTTGGAACAATTGGTTAAAGAAGTAGTTAAAGAATTGGAAATCGATGCGGAAATATATTATGTCAAAAACATTACCGGCATAATGGAATACCCTATTCTGACAACCCCGGGATTGGTTATAGATGAAAAAGTGGTTAGCTCGGGCAAAGTACCGACCAAAGCGGAAATTACAGGCTACATTACTACGGCACTGGGTGAGGAATAGAATACAGTCTTTGCGAAATCCCGATTAATCGGGATAAAGCATAGTCATTTAATCTGTCTTGCCGGAGAACGCCACAGGCGGACGAAGCACCTTGGGGGAGGGGTAATACGTGATTTCTGGCTGCTGCCGATGCAGCCTTTGTGCTGATTCTCCCCTCTCCTCCTGATCCTTCAGTCACCCCTTGTGGCTTCAGGATGACAGATAAGGGATTGCCCATACAGGGCACAGCGAATGATCTGAATGTAATTCAATATTCGCCGTA
>Ga0265293_10004575_pt1 | contig 24245 bp, 22 predicted proteins | sample Munlanlewell138R_FD_192505 | JGI IMG/M metagenome (GOLD analysis project Ga0265293, IMG submission 192505) | Leachate microbial communities from a municipal landfill in Southern Ontario, Canada - Leachate well 138R | ecosystem: Engineered > Solid waste > Landfill > Unclassified | place: Canada...
TATTTCAGAAAGCCTTATCATACTACTGTCATATTCTACTGATGCCTTTTCCGTAGCTAGATTCACCTGAGCTTCGGATATTCCCGGGAGCTTTTTTAGTGCTCTTTCAACAGCCCTTACGCATGCCGCGCAGGTCATCCCTTCAATAGGTATTGTTACCTTTTTGGTTTCCTTTATTTCTTCAGCTTTATAACCTGCCTTAGATATTGCTTCTTCTATATCCTTTGGCGAAATAAGCCCTTCATCCATTCTAACACTTAACTGTTCAACAGCTAAATTTACATTAGCTTCTTCTACGCCTTTTAATTTGCCTACAGTCTTCTCAACTGTTCTGACACAAGCCGCTCATGTCATACCTGTTACTTTAAAATCTACACTTTTCATAAGAAAGACTCCTTTCCAACTTCCAACTTCCAACTTCCAACTTCCAACTTCCAACTTCCAACTTCCAACTTCCAACTTCCAACTTCCAACTTCCAACTTCCAGCTTCCAGCTTCTAACTTCTAACTTCTAACCTCTAACTTCTAACTTCTAACTTCTAACTTCTAACCTCTAATACGATAGGGGGGTACCCTATATTTCAATTATATAGCTGTTCTCCATTTCTGTCAATAGTGAAATTCAAAAGATGGCGGAACCGCTCTATATAAACCGTGTCCGGCATCTTTTTTAATTCGTACTATGCTTTTGTTTCATAAAATAGTCCACTTCATGGCACCGCGAGGCCTTTTTTTAATATTCTAAAATATTTCTTATTTATTCATATTGAGTTTATATTAATCCTTTATGATGTTAGTATCAAACATCAAATGGAATAGGAGTAAATGAGATATGAAAAAGAAAATTATAATAAGCGGTACTATAATAATTGCAGTTTTAGCAGTAGTTTTGATATGGAAGCCATTTTCATCAAGAGCTGAAGAGGCCATAGCCACACAGACCTTTGTATTAAAAAAGACTGATCTTTTAGACTCTATCCTTGTATCCGGTACAGTTATGAGCAGAACTATAGAAAATGTGTATTCGAAGGTAACGAACTACCCAATAAAAAAAGTTAATTTTCAGGTTGGAGATAAAGTTAAGGCAGGTGATATCCTTGCCCGGCTTGATACAACTTCCTTGGAATTTGATATAAAGCAGACTGAGTTAAATATAAAGAATGCTGAAGCATCAAGAAATAATGAGGATTTGTCTAATAAATATAATTTGCAAAATGCATCAAATAATGTTGAATTAGCTATCTTAGAACTTAAAAATGCTCAAGAAAACTATAATCAAATAAAGGCTCTTTCAGAATACGGTGCAAGTTCACAAAATGAGTTATCACAAGCCGAATCGGTGTTGAAAAGGGCACAGCTTTCCTATGATAGTGCTTTGGTTTCTCTTGAAAACACAGAAAGTAAAAATACAGCCACTACAAATAACAATATTGAGATTCAAAAAGTAGCACTTGAAAGGCAAAAGAAAGCACTAAGTGATGCAAAAATAATAGCACCAATAGATGGAACAGTTACAATGGTGAACGCAAAAGAAAACGGTTCTGCCACTGGTATACTGTTTGTTATTGAGGATACGGAAAATTTAATTGTATCCACAGCGATAGGGGAATACGATATAGGTTTAATTAGTCCCGGACAAGAGGTTGTCATTAAGGCCGACAGCACAGGAGACAAGCAATTCATGGGTACTGTTACAAAAATTGCACCAACAGCAATCAAGAATTCTAGTGGAAGCACAGTCTCTTCATCCAATGTTCAGTTTGATACTGAAATTACAATGATCGATAAGGATCCAATAATAAAAATTGGCATGAATGTGCGGTTGACTATTAAGCTGAATGAAAAGAAAAATATTTATTCAGTGCCCTATGATGCTATAGTTACAGAAGAAGACGGCAGTACGTGGATAAACGTGCTTGAAATAATACAAAACGATGACAATCCTCAAAATGTTTATAGAAAGATACAGGTCCAAACAGGAATGGAAACAGATATGTATGTAGAAGTCAGCTCTTTAGACTTGGAAGATGGCATGAATGTGTTGGTTAAGCCTAATAACAATGCCAAAGAATCGAAATAGGGAGGACACAAATGATTGAAGTAAAGGACCTGGTAAAAAAATATTTTATTAATACACCTAATGAATTGCTCGTGCTGGATAATATAAATTTGAAAATCAAAGATGGTGAATTCGTTGCACTTGTGGGGGCATCAGGCTCCGGTAAGTCAACCTTTATGAATATAATAGGTGCCCTCGACCGTCCTACATCCGGAAAATACTCTATTGATAATGTTCCTATTCATAGTATGACCCAAAACGAGCTTTCAGATATTAGAGGAAAAAAGATAGGATTTGTTTTTCAATCCTTTAATTTGATGGGACGTTCAAGTGCCTTGAAAAATGTGGAATTGCCTATGCTGTATGTAGGAGTACGTGCAAAAGAACGAATCATACGCGCAAAAAAACTCCTTGAACTGGTAGAGATGAGCGATAGAGCTCACCACCTGCCAAATGAGCTTTCAGGCGGTCAAAAACAAAGAGTTGCCATCGCCCGTTCTCTGGCCAATAACCCATCTTTAATACTTGCTGATGAACCTACCGGTGCTCTTGATTCTAAAACCGGCGATATGGTAATGAATATATTTAAAAAAGTTCATGAAGAAAAGAAAAAAAACTGTTTTAGTTATTACTCACAATATGGAAGTTGCTCAAATGGCGCAGCGAATTATCACAATCCGGGATGGCAGAATATTAAGTGATGTACCAAATGCTTCCGCCCCCTTAAATGGAAATTGAGGTGAAAAAGAATGTTTTTTAAAGAAAATCTGTTATTAGCTTTGGAAAGCTTGCGTGCAAACAAAATCAGGGCATTTCTTACCATGCTGGGTATAATCATAGGTATTGCATCAGTAATAGCAATAATATCAGTAGGGGATTCACTTTCTTCTTCTATAACAACAGAAATGCAGAGTATAGGTACTAACAATTTTATGGTAAATGTCCGTGAAAAAGACAATCAATTCGGAGATTTCCCGGGGGCCGGGGATGCCCCTCCCGGCATGATGGGTCTGGGGCCTTCCGCCGAAGACAAAGACCTAATAACCATGGAAATGCTTGAAGCCTTTCAGGAGAGGTTTAATGATCAAGTGGAAGCAATCAGCCTCAGTGAATCAGTGGGCTCCGGTAAGGTTAAAGAAAAAAGGCTTTATGCTAATGTCTCAGTCAACGGAGTTAATCCCGGGTACATGCCTGTAAATAATGTTGAAATAATCAGCGGTAGATTTATAAACGACCGCGACATGGCCGGTAGAAAGAGCGTGGCTGTAGTCTCTGACAAACTTGTCAAAAATATTTTTGGAAACAATACTGATCCATTAGAAAAAGAAGTAAAGCTCTATGATTCTGAGGGAATAAGGACATATATAGTAGTGGGTGTATACAAGTATACGGATTCTGCTATGTTTTTAGGAGCTAACACTTCCTCCGAAAAAGATACACAAACTTCCATGTATATTCCTATAACTCTGGCGAAACAGGATAAAAATATAAAAAATTATTCAAATGTAACCATTATGAGTAAACCCAATGTTGATGCCAATATGTTTACAGATGATATTAATAGCTTTTTTACTAAATACTATGATAAAAACCCCAAATGGGAAGCTAATGCATTGAGTATGTCCAGTATGGTTGAGATGGCTTCTTCGATGCTTTCCACAGTATCAATAGCTATTGCGGTTATTGCGGCTATATCACTCCTGGTTGGTGGCATAGGCGTAATGAATATTATGCTGGTATCTGTTACAGAACGTACCAGGGAAATAGGTACTCGAAAGGCCTTGGGGGCTAAAAACTTCCATATACGTATGCAATTTATAACTGAAGCCATGATTATTGCTCTTGTGGGGGGAGTATTAGGATTAGCTTTAGGACTATTGCTAGGGACTATAGGAAGCACGCTTATAGGTGCTGCTCCTTCCTTCTCACTGCCTACGATACTTTTAACAGTTGCTTTTTCCATGGCGATTGGAGTTTTCTTTGGTTATTACCCTGCTAATAAGGCTGCACAGCTTGATCCTATTGATGCATTAAGATATGAATAAACATTTTAATATATGGCTGCACATCTGATAATTCAGCCAGTGTTGAATTCTTCGACAAATAAAAAATGAAATGTTTTATGGGTATTCATGAGCAGTGTAGTCGTAGAACATTTCATAGTTTTACCTGGTGAATACGTAAAGTGATTTTTACCCGATTATAGTATACAATAAATAGATACAATACCCTCTTATAATTTACTCAGCTATCATCCTTGGCTTTGCAAAAATCATTTTTCCTGCAGATGTTTGCAAAGCTGATGTCACTGTAATGCCTATCGTTTCCCCTATAAAATTTCCTCCTGATTCAATTACAATCATTGTTCCATCATCCAAATATGCTAACCCTTGTCCTTTTTCTTTGCCATCTTTAGCAACATACGCTTCTATTACTTCGCCAGGAAAGACAATCGGTTTTAGAGCATTTGCCAATTCATTAATACTTAAAACATTTATTCCATGAATTTCAGCAATTTTATTCAAATTATAGTCAGTTGTTATTATTTTTCCTTTCAGTAACCTCGCTAGTTCTAATAACTTTGAATCAGTTGCTTCTATACCAACAAATTTTTCATAACTAATAATCACTTCAATACCTAACTCTTTTATTTTTCCCTTCTGTATTTCATTGAGTATATCTAAACCCCTCCTTCCTTTATTCCTTTTTAAATCCTCTGTGGAGTCGGCTATACTTTGTAATTCTTCCAGAACAAAGTCAGCTATAATTAGTGGCCCTTCTATAATTCCGGTTTTGCATATATCCAATATTCTACCGTCAATAATTGCACCTGTATCTAATATCTTTGGGATAGAGTTGCTACTATCCTTGTCGTAGGACTTTGATTCTGATTTTTTATATGCCTTTAAGTTTTCTTCTAATGAAAATATATCTTCCTTTTTTCTAGCCATGGCTTTTATTCCTAAGCAGCCTAATCCCCCATACAAAATAATTTGCAAAACAAAAGCTATATATGGTATATCAATATAGATCAAAGGTTTACTTAAAAGATTTGCAATAACAAGACCAAGTATTAATCCAAAAGATCCTAATAATATTTCATTTAAAGGAATCTTCTCTATCTTGCTTTCTAGTAATCCGATATATTTTCTCCACCTATCTATTATTTTCTGTGAATACAAGTAGAAGGTAAGCCCAATAATGAAAGAAATGACAACTTGAATGCTTAATCCTCTCCAGCCATTAAAACATATCTTTGAAACTAGTATTCTTTTTAAAATTATTGATAGACCAAATCCAACTATAAAACCTAAAAATCCTATTATATATTTTATGGTTCTTTGTAACATATTTTCACCTCTATGTGATTGCTAATTCAGAAAGAATAACACAAAAAGAACTAAGTGACATTCTCTTGGTTGATAAATCTACTACTGCTAAAGCGGTTAATAGCCTAGTTTCGCAGGGATACATAAAAAAGAGGGCTTGTACTAAGGACAATAGATTTAGGAAGTTATACCTTACTGAAAAAGGTCAATCAATAAAACCTAAAATTCAAAAAACTTTTTTAGAGTCTTTAGATATTACTACAAACACATTAAATAGGAAAGAAATCTAACAAACTATATCGCTATTCGCTTTTTACATGGCTTTGGTTGGGGCATGGCAATTGCTCTTGGTATTGCGTTGGCAGTATTCTCCGTCAAGGGATTTAGGCCGGTCTCTCCCCTATCATCTGCTCTAATTCTTCTTGTATTATTCCTAATCTTTTTCATTAGAGGTACTAATGTAACCAAGGATAAACACAAACATAATAAAGCCTCCCAATCTAAACTTTAATTAAGTTCCATCCTTAGTTAACAATTCAATCACAGTAGATCAACAAACAAATCTCCAGACCTTATAAAATATATTTCTTTTCCATCTAATTTATTTATATTTTAGATATGGTTTCCTATTCAACTGTTTTACACAAACGATTTTTTATGCACTTTTTTCAAATTGACTATTATAGAGTTCTGCGTAAAATCCACCACGCATTAACAATTCATCGTGGGTTCCACTTTCAATAATATCACCTTTATCCATAACTAAAATTAAATTAGCATTTCTTATGGTAGATAATCTATGGGCTATAATAAATGAGGTTCTACCTTCCATCAAGCTATCCATAGCTTCTTGTATTAGAATTTCAGTCCTCGTATCCACTGAACTTGTTGCCTCATCCAGTATAAGTATAGGTGAGTTTTTTATCATAGCTCTAGCAATAGTTATTAACTGTCTTTGCCCCTCAGATATACTAGCGTTTTCATCTAATATAGTTTCGTATCCCTTAGGAAGTGTATTTATAAAATGATCTAACCCTACTGCCTTACATACCTTTATTACCTCCTCATCTGAAACATCTTTTTTACTATAGACTATGTTTTCCTTGACTGTCCCTTCAAATAACCAAGTATCCTGAAGTACCATGCAAAATAAGTCATGGACATTCTTCCTAGTAAGTTTAGAAATAGGTAGACCATCTATGGCTATTTCGCCTTTATCTGTTTCATAAAATCTCATTAATAAATTAACTATTGTAGTCTTTCCTGCTCCTGTTGGTCCTACTATTGCAATTTTCTGCCCAGCTTTTATAGATGCTGAAAATTTATTTATAATTCTTTTGTCCTTTTCATATCCAAACTCTACATTTTTAAAATTAATATCTCCCTTTGTATTTTCTAAGACAGCAGTTTTGCTAGTTTCATCAGCCAATTCCCTTTCTCCCAAGAAGGAAAACACACGATAACTGGCTGCACTGGTAGACTGTAAATTGGTAGCTGCCTGAGCTATCTGATTTAGAGGCTGAGTAAATAATCTTATATAAACCATAAAGGCTACTATTACCCCAAAGGAAATGCTACCCCTCATAGCCAAAGTTGCACCTGTAATAGATACAGTCACATAGCCAAAGTTCCCTATAAATCCCATTAAGGGCATCATCAATCCCGACATAAATTGGGATTTCCAACCACTATCATAAAGCTTCTTATTTATAGCTTGGAATTCATTCTTTAGCTTTCTCTTAGCGTTATAGACTTTTACTACATTGTGACCATTATATACTTCTTCTATATGTCCATTGATTAATCCCAAATATTCTTGTTGCTCTATAAAATACTTTTGTGATTTTGATATAATTATGGCCATAAGCATAAAACCAAGAATAGTAGAAAATATACCTGCCATGGCCATTATCCAATTGGTCTTAAGCATCATAAATAGGGAACCAAAAAACAAAGTGGCTGCGGATACAAGGCTTACTACAGATCGGTTTAGAGTTTGCCCAATAGTATCTACATCATTTGTTATACGGGATAGTATGTCGCCATAACTAGTAGAATCAAAATACTTTAAGGGTAATCTATTGATTTTACTAGAAATTTCTCCCCTCAAACCCTTGGATATTTTTTGAGTTACAGTTGCCATAATTAAACCTTGGATAAAAGACAAGCAGATGCTCACTGCATAAAACCCGGCTAGTGTAAAAGCAATTCTCTTTATGGCTATCATATCTATTCCTGTCATTAGGCCTTCTGTAATTATATCTGTCATTTTTGATAGTCTATCAGGTCCTATTATGGTAAAGATAGCACCACCAATTGCAGCAAGAAGAGCCACAATAATGGCAGGGAAAAATGGTTTAGAATATGAAATCAATTTGCCCCATGTATCCTCAAATCTATGTTTTTCTTTTGATATCATAAGTTGATTTCCTCTAGGCCCTCTCATCATAACCAATTTCCTCCTTTGATAATTGTGAATAAGCTATTTCTTGATATACTTTACAATCTTTCATTAATTCGTAGTGACTCCCCATACCTACAATTTCTCCTTCATCAAGTACTATTATTTTATTAGCATTTCTTATGGTTCCAATTCTCTGTGCTACTATAAAGGTTGTTGAACCTATTTTTTGTTTGTCTAAATCTTCTCTTAGCTTTCTGTCAGTTTTATAATCTAAGGCTGAAAACGAATCATCAAATATTAATATTTCGGGTTCTCTAGCTACGGCTCTAGCTATGGCAAGCCTTTGCTTTTGACCACCAGATAAATTGGTTCCTCCTTGTGCTATTGAAGCATCATAGGTATTCTCCATTTTTTCGATGAATTCACTAGCATGGGCTATAGTGGCAGCTTCTTTTATATCTCCTAAACTAAGTTCCTTCCTATTGCTTTCCCCAAAATTGATATTTGATTTTATAGTTCCGGAGAATATTACGGCTTTTTGTGGTACATATCCGATTTTATTATGCAAATCTTTTTGTTTGTATTCCTTGATATTTATCCCATTGATTAGAATTTCACCTTCTGTGGCATCATAAAATCTTGGAATTAGATTTATTAAAGTCGATTTTCCGCTACCCGTTGAACCAATAAAAGCAATTGTCTCCCCCGGCTCAGCTTTGAAGGATATATTGTGTAAAACATATTCATTTGCATCAGGATATTTAAAGCTAACATTTTTAAACTCAACTTCACCCATAGTCCAGGGGATTCGGCTTAAATCACCATCTATTATCTTGGCTTCTGTTCCCAATACTTCATTTATACGATTTATTGAAACTGCTGCTCTAGGAAGCATAATAAATATCATAATCAACATCATAAAAGACATAACTACTTGCATGGCATAAGATGAGTAAACAATCATATCAGTAAAGATCCCTAGTTTATTTTCCAAAACAGCCCCATTTATAAGATAGGCCCCGATCCAATATATTGATAGAGATAAACCATTCATTATTAACTGCATACTAGGCATCATAATGGTCATTAATCTATTGGTGAATAAGTTTGTTTTTGTTAAGTGAGCATTTGCAACTTCAAACTTATCCATTTGATAATCTTCTGCATTATAGGCCCTAACTACACGAACTCCAACAAGGTTTTCCCTCGTAATCCTATTTAGATTATCAATTAATTTCTGGATAATCTTAAATTTAGGTAGTGCTAAGAATATTATTACTGATACTATAGATATTAAGGCTACAATTGCACTTCCTGTGGCCAAAGACCATTGCCAAGACTTTCCCAAAATCTTTATAATAGCCCATGTCGCCATTATGGGTGCCTTAATCATAACTTGAAGCCCCATTGCCACAATAGCTTGCACCTGTGTGATATCATTTGTTGATCTAGTAATAAGACTAGATATTGAAAACAGTTCAACTTCCTCCATGGAAAACGACTCTACCTTGTCATATAAATCAGATCTTAGCCTATAGGATAGAGTGGCTGCCAGCCTTGCGGCAAAAAAACCAACAGTAAAAGCTGCAAGTAAACTACCAATTGCACAAAGAAGCATATAGCCACCTGCTATCCAAATTTCTTTCATTTGACTACCGGGAGTCTGCACTAGTCTAGTTACCTCAGACATATAGTCAGGTATCTTCAAATCAAGCCAAACCTGACTTGATATAAAAACAATTGATAAAGCGAGCTGTAGCCACTCTATCCATTTAAAACGCTTTAATAGCTTAAACATATTATTATTTCCTCCTAAGTTAAAATTCTATTTTGTCCTAAGCGTTTCAACTGGATCTATATTAGCAACAATTTTAGGTAAAAATAAACCTGCTATGACAGTTAAAAACATACTTATTACAATAAACCCCACCCCACCATATACTGGCAAAGCTGCAATTCCTGAAACATCAGTAAGTCCTCTAATTACTACATTAATAGAAAAACTTAAAAAAATATTTATAAGGATTCCTATTCCACCTGCTACAAAACCAGATTTAATATCTAATCAAATCAAGGCTTTTATATGCATATATCCCACATCATGTTTTTTAAAAATATTTTAATTTAAGAAAAGTTCAAATCCCCCCTATAAATGGATTCAAATTTGCAAATTTATAATAGCATAGATATATAAACTAAATATAAACTGATATTAACATTCAGTTTATATTCCCATGTTATAATAAGATGGCGGAGGTGGAATATATGGTTAATATTCTGATTGTGGAAGATGACTTAAAGCTGAATAAATTATTTTCAACTGTATTAAATAGAAATAATTACAATACCTTTTCTGCCTTAGATGGAATTGAGGCACTAGAGATCTTAGACAAAGAACATATAGACTTAATTGTTTCCGATATTATGATGCCTAATATGGATGGATACCAGCTTACTAAGGCTCTAAGAGAGGCTAACTATAACCTGCCTATTCTAATGATTACAGCAAAGGAAGATTTTAAAGACAAACAGAAAGGCTTTAATATTGGAATTGATGACTATATGGTAAAGCCTATCAATGTTAATGAAATGGTATTAAGGGTAGGGGCTTTATTAAGAAGAGCTCATATTGCTAATACCAGAAAACTTGAAATGGGATCTACTGTTCTTAACTATGATTCCTTAACTGCAGAATTTAATAGCAGTGAATATCTTTTACCACAAAAGGAATTTCAACTACTTTACAAGTTGCTTTCTTATCCCAATAAAATCTTTACTAGGCAACAACTAATGGATGAGATATGGGGTTTAGATTCTGAGACAGATGAAAGGACTGTAGATGTTCATATTAATCGTCTGAGGGATAGGTTTAAAAATTCTTCTGATTTTAAAATACTAACTGTGAGAGGCTTGGGTTACAAGGCGGTGAAGACTAATGAAAAATAGATATAATTCAACCTTATGGATTTATTTTGCTTTTATTGTATTTGGAATAATGCTAGTAACTGCCTTTATAATGACATTTATAGTATATTTATTGTTTCAGATGGGGCTTCTAAATCAACATAATAGAAATCCTCTTGCGCCAATTATATTCTTACTATTTATAAGTGTAATCATTGGTACTAGTATCTCCCTTTTCGTCGCAAAAAAGATATTAAAGCCTATTACAAACTTTAGCAATGCCACAGATGAAGTTGCAAAAGGAAATTTTGATATAGAAATTAATGAAAGTAGTCCTATCAAAGAAATACGGGATTTGTCGAAAAACTTCAATATCATGGTTCATGAATTATCTAGCATTGAAACCTTACGAAATGATTTTATAGTTAATGTATCCCATGAGTTTAAAACTCCAATTGCAACCATTGAAGGCTATGCCACCCTTTTGCAGGGAAATAGTCTATCTGATGATGAATATAAAGAATACACTCAAATGATTATCCACAGTGCAAGACAGCTCAATACTCTATCTGGCAATATATTAAGCCTTTCGAAATTAGAAAACCAAGAATTAATAATGGAAAAAGACTTATATCGTCTTGATGAACAAATACGTCATGCTGTTTTAATGTTAGAGTCTGAATGGAGTTTGAAAGATATTGATTTCCAAATTGATTTGGTTAAAACAGAGTTTTGTGGAAATGAAGGACTTCTCTTACAGGTGTGGCTTAATTTAATTGGAAACGCCATAAAATTTACAGCTAATGGCGGAACCATCTATATTAGTCTAAGTAAAGAAAATTCATCTATAGTATTTACAATTGCTGATACAGGTATAGGCATTGATAATGAAATAATTAATCACATTTTTGATAAATTCTATCAAGGTGATACAACGAGAAAAACAGAAGGTAATGGGTTGGGTTTGGCACTTGTAAAACGTATCATTGACTTATCTGAGGGTAATATAACTGTAAGTAGTTGCTTAGATAAAGGAACTACATTTTGTGTTAACCTTCCTTTTACTATTTAATTAAAACCTATTATACTCCTAAAATATTATTTGATAATTAATTTTATTGTCCTTTTCTACCTATAGATATTTTCTTAGAGCGACTCTTTCTTGTTAGTTTATATTGAAACACACCTCAGTCCAGCGAAAAGACAAACTACCCCTTGGTTGACAATTTGCTTGTCTTTATATTTCCACATCATTATCCATTATCTCCACATATCCTTCAGTCCCATTAACCCGAATTCTTTGCCTGTCTTTTATAAGCTTTGTGACATTTTCAACACCTACTACTCCCGGAAGTCCGTATTCTCGCGTAATAACTGCACCGTGTGTAGTGTAACCCCCTACTTCAGTAACCAATCCTTTTATGGTAACGAATAGAGGTGTCCAGCTTGGGTCTGTAAACTTGGTTACAAGAATATCTCCCTCTTCCAGTCTAGCCTCATCTACTGATAACACTACCCTAGCATGTCCTTCCGCTATGCCGGTTGAAACAGGAATGCCTGATATTGCCCCTTTAGGTATGTTGCCTGTTGAGAAACCTGATGGCGGAACAAAGCCCTCGGAAGTAAATACACGTGGCGGAGTAAGCTTTTCAAAATGGATATAATTCTCTTTTCTTCTTTCTATAATAGAATAATCCAATTTATTTGTCTTTACTACATCTTGAAGCTCATCAAAATATAAATAGAATATATCATCAGTATTTTTTATAATTCCCTTTTCTGCAAGCTTGTACGCTTCTTTCATAAGTGCCTTCTTATATACCTGATAGCGTCGAACAATGAAATATTTGGGATCTTCACGGCATCCTATAAAGTTGCGAAGTAAGCTAATGTCCTTTCGAATCTTCTTCGCCTTACCACTTCCTCCAGGAAGATTTTTTACACGCCGGATAATCTCCTCTTCTTTATCCTTTGCTTCCTGCTTTCCTGCCTGAAATCTAATTCTATGCTCACCTGACTTTAGAATACGAATATTGTTAAAAAGCATAGGGATAAGTTGTGTGGGTTTTTCTTCGAAACGATCTCTGGTAATGTCTATTTCTCCTGGACACCTAATCCCATATTTATCTATAAAAACTTTAAAGGCTTCACTTGTTTCTTTTCCTCCGGGGAGCTTTTCCATCTCATTAAAAAGCTTTTCATCATCAGGGTTATGAGAAATATATTCCAAAACCTTTGGATATTTACGGACAGTATCTGCTACGTCACATAATGCAAGCCCCATTTCAGTGGTAATGTTATGTTCCAGAGACTTGATAAGTATATCTGCTGTATTCTTATCGCCCAACAGCTTTTCAACCTTTCTATTCAGGGAATCATTAACCAATATCGCAATTATTATCGCTCCCAACATCTTTGGATTATATGCCATGTCTAAAAGTTTGTCCCGATCATTAACTATGAATTCAAGAGCCTGATTTCCCGAAAGCTCGGAAAGCTCATGCTCCATATTTTTAATTTCCTTCTCAAATTCATTAATTATTTTTTTTATAATTGAAGGATCATTTTTTCTATATGTCTTTATTGCCTCTAAAATAGAACCTAAGGTAAAAATACCACCCTGAATGTTCCTCTTACCTTTTGGAAGGGTTGTCATGAAGTCCTTATCCTTTAAAATATTTTTTAAGGCACTCTGGATTAGCGGATCCTGCTTGCCGCTAGCCATTACTAAACGCCTTCGCCCTATGAACGAAGACAGGTCATGAGTAATATCTGTATAAATTCTGCCTCCTATCTTCTCCATTGAAGCTTCAGAAATCATTTCAAAGAAGGACATGCCTAAAGGCTTAATAACATCTGTCATCATTTGCGTATGCCCAATAGACATATATATACGAGGTTCCTTAGAGCCTGCTGTCTCCGGAAGCGGGAACAATGTAGTTATTGAACGACTTTGTACAATATAAAATTCGTTACGAACAAAGCACCACTCTATATCTTGCGGGGAGCCGAAATAGGCTTCAATTTTCTTTCCCATTTCAGCAAGTCTCAGTATTTGTTCATCCTCCAACACCTGTTTCTCCTGTCTGTCCCTTTCAACTCTCACTACGTGAGTGCCTCCATTTTGACCAGCTATGATTTCCATTGCCTTTGTTCCTATGTTTTTCTTTGTAACCTTACCATCCACTATCTTATAAATATCTGGGTTTACCAATCCAGACACTAATGCTTCACCAAGTCCAAATCCAGCATCAATGGTAAGCGTCTTTCTGTCAGATGTCATTGGATCAGCTGTAAACATAATCCCTGAAGCTTCTGACATAACCATCTTTTGCACAACTACAGACAATAATACTTTTCTATGATCAAAACCATTTTGTATTCGATATATGATTGCACGATCAGTAAAAAGTGATGCCCAGCATTTTATTATATATCGTATAACTTCATCCTTTCCACTAATGTTTAAATAGGTCTCTTGCTGTCCCGCAAAAGATGCATGGGGAAGGTCTTCTGCAGTGGCACTTGAACGTATAGCATAAGCCTCATTACTGCCATATATGGTTAATGCTCTGGTTATTTCATTTTTAATATCATTATCCATACTAAGATTCTTAATAACCAAACGTATACTTTTACTTATTTGTGAAACTTTGTCTCTATCGTCAGGCTTTAAATCTGTCAACTTTTCAATAAGCGTTTCCAACTCGACACTGTTTTCTATAGATTTTCTATATGTCTCTGTTGTTACACAAAAACCATCAGGTACTTTTATTTTATCAATTCTTAATAGTTGTCCAAGGTTTAAACCTTTGCCTCCCACAGCCATAAGATCATTTTTATCAATTTCATCAAAAGTTAAAATATATGGTCTCATAATACACCTCTATATTCTCATAATTCTTAACATCTCTATTCTATACTCCTCATCACTATTCATAATTGTATCAATAATAAAGTTTTGAAATAACTCTGGCTTTATTTCATAATACACATATAGGATAATGCTGTCAATACGTTTTGAAGGATTGTTTGTAATATTTCAAAACCATGCTATAATTGAATCCGGGTGATAAGCATGAATGGCTATGAAAGAAGAACAAGAGCAAAGAAGGATTCAATCATTAATGCCGCCTGGGAACTTTTTTCTGAACGAGGCATAACTGATGCCAGTATAAGTGAAATAGCAGCAAAAGCTAAAGTTTCGCAGGTTTCTATTTATAATTATTTTGGTGATAAAAATAATCTCGCCAAGGAAGTACTCGTTTCATATTTAGATAAAGCAATTAAAGGGTATGATGAAATATTAGAAAGAAAAATTCCTTTTCACGAGAAACTTAACCTTATTATAGATAAAAAACATAAAGCAACGGCTGAATTAAGCAAATCAGCTTTCAGCAAATATGCATGGGAGGACAAAACTTTACAACAGGTATATAAGGAAGCTGCAAACTCTAAAGCAATTTCAGGTTACATTAAATTTATTGAGTTGGGTAAAAAAGAAGGAGCTATTGATAAAAATATCCCCACTGATGCGATTCTTGCTTTTCTTCTTTCCTCAGTTTCTATAATTGAGCAGTCTGATTATCTTAAAACAAGCCCTGAATATAAAATGGGTATTCTAAGATTGTTTTTTTATGGCCTGTTTGGTAGGTAGTGGCGTGTCAGCAGGCGGCAGAACCCAAAATTAAAACGAACAACTACTATGTGTTGTTCGTGCATAAAGACATAATTCTTATAAAAAGAGCTCCGACTTTATTCGTTTATGATTATTCTACTTACCACTCAAATAATAGTTCTTATAAATATAATTGTTCTACTATAATTGATCTTCATCTTTATTATGATGTTTCAGTTCATTATTGCTGCATATCTCTTTTTTTAAATCCCATAAACCCAATTATATATAAAATAATGGCTATAGATGTTAGAATTATAAAAGTCGAAATTTCTTGAGGTCTTGTTGGGTACACATGGCCAAAGGGAGATAATAAAAATGCTGTTTCTGGTAATATTCCCATCTCCCAGAATAACTGTAATCCAATAAACAATGCAAAAACCGACCAACTTATAGTTGTGGAGGATTTTGGTAATAAGCCGATAAGGAACACTGAAATTCCGCTTGTTATCCAAATAGCTGGAAGTTTATAGAGTGATGCTGAAATAACTACCCAGTTATTTCCTGATAATCCCCCAGACATAACTTTTCCAAATATTATTCCAAGACCAATCGCTATAGTAATTAGAACTGTCCCCACCATTGAAAATATCACATGTGAACCCATAAGTTTATTTCGTGTTGTCTTAGTTGCAAGCAAAACATCAACACGTTGTTCTGATTCTTCAGAACGAATACGTTGTGCTGCGAGAATTCCATAAGCCGCGACAAACAAACCCATCACAAATATCATCAATGCCAAAAATGCTTCCTTGGGTTCACCAAATAGACTCATCCAAGAAGCAAGTACAGGAACACCTTCCAGCATCTCTGCTACCAATATATCAACACTTCCAATACCAACAGCAAAAACAAACAAAACTACTGTCCAGCTTAATAGTGAACCTCTATGCATACGAAACGATAATGCCCAAACATTACGTAAATATTCGGGTGCATTTGCTTTTCCTTTTCTATGAGGAATAACTCCTTCCCCAATATCGCGCATGGATGATAGCTTCAAAGCCAAGGCCAAGATGATTCCAACTATAATTATTCCTAATAATAATATACTATAGTTATTGCTGTCAAAAGGACGTAAAACAAAGAACCATCGAAAAGGTGTTAAATAACTAGATAAATTAATATTTTCTATCAGATTATTAAAAAATGATATCACATAAAATACACCCATAAATGCCATTGCTATGGAGCTTGCCGCCCTTCGTGAAGAAGTCAATTGACTGATCAATGATGCTAATGCTGCAAAAAAACTACTACCGATAGCAAGCAATAACCCCATACCCAAAGAACCGGAAAAGCCCATGCCAAAGACTACCATTGTTAGAGTCAACAATAACCCCATAATAAGATTCATCCCTAAACAGATAATTAATGCTGCCCCAAGTTGAGCCTGCCTACCAATTACAGTAGAACACAGTAAATCTGTGCGTCCACTTTCTTCCTCACCTCTAGTCATCTTCGTAATAGTCAGCATATTAAAAATAGCAGCTACTATTAGAGAAACTGTCTTTATATTCCAGGACACTATCCCAGGGATATCTTTCGTCAATATAAAACCATGAATTGCTGCAACTACAGGGTTTAAAATGCTTTCGTCCACAAAGGCAGATAATTCCTGTGAGGATGTAAACATATTACTATAACTTATATAAGCTGACATTGCTAATAATGCTGGAGTGAGTAGCCAGATACTACGCCTTACCCAGCCCTTTTTAAGATAAAAACGTAATAGACTACCAATACCTTCAAAGTCTAATGTCTTCATAGCTATATAACCTCCTTTCCATTATTCAGAATAATGTCTTATGAACAATTCTTCTAGTGTAGGCGGATTACTGTTCAAATTAATAACACCGTATTGTGTAAGTTTTTGTAAAGCATAGTTTATTTCATCACTTTCTATACTAAACTTTATATGTCTATCTTCTATATTTACATTAGACACTCCGCTTATGTCTGACAATATATTTTCTGGTATAGATAGTTTAGTTTCAACTGAAAAGTGTGTTTGTGTTAAATGTCTCATATCTGAAAGTGTTCCACTTTCAACAATAGATCCATTCTTAATTATTCCTATTTTATTACAGACCTTTTCAACTTCTGATAAGATATGGCTAGATAGTAGCACAGTTTTACCATTTCTTTTTGCTTGATTTATACAAGACTGAAATTCCATCTCCATAAGTGGATCCAAACCAGATGTTGGCTCATCAAGTATTAGTAAATCTACGTCTGATACAAAGGCGGATATAATAGCAACCTTTTGCCTATTACCCTTTGAATAGGTTTTGCATTTCTTTGTAGGATCAAGTTGAAAGCGTTCTATTAGATCAGCTTTACGCTTACTATCAAACTTTCCCCTCATCTTTGCCAACAAGTCGATGACCTCACCTCCTGTCAAATATGGCCAAAAATTTACATCACTAGGAACATATGCGAGCTTGCTGTGTAATCTTAGAGCATTTTGATATACGTCTTTTCCAAAGAGCTGTGCATTGCCTCCTGAATTCTGTAAAAGGCCTAATAAGATTCTAATAGCTGTTGATTTTCCAGCACCATTAGGTCCAATAAATCCATATATCTCATTTTTTTTAACTTCAAGATTCAAATCTTTAAGTGCCTGTACTGTTCCATATGATTTACTAAGTTGCTCTATTTTGATGACTGCCATAATTATACCTCCCCACTATTATAGAATGCTTGTTTTAAAACATTGAAATAACTGTCACATTCTGCAATAAGTCCATCGAAATCCATTTCATCCCACGAAAGCCCTTTAACCTTTGACTGTAATTTGTCTGAGATACCATTCAGACTCCAGACGATTAATTCTTTAGCTTTTTCAATATCTATTTCTTTCTTGAATTTACTATCATCCACACCCTCAAATAGTTTTTCAAAAGCTACGATTCTCGTATCCTTACTTTTTTTATCAAGCTCAACCTTTACTTCTTCAAAATCAGTATAAATTGCTACCTGGAAAAAGTCGAATAGCTGGGGATGTTTGTGCAGTAATTCAATTTTAACAAAAGCAATTTGTCTGCAACGTTCTAGCATATCCCTCTCATTCAGATTGATAGAACCAAAAAAATCAGTCAATATAATCTTTAGTGTATAATCGTAAAGGTATAAAAATAAATCCTTCTTGCTATTTACATAATGGAACATCAATCCTTTAGAAATCCCCGAATTTTTGGCTATTATAATTGTTGACGCTTCTTCATAGCCTTTGGTTGCAAACTCCGCTAGTGCCGAATTAATAATTGCACCTCTTCTTTCTTTGTCCAACTTTTCTAACCTTTCTAACTTTTCTAACTTTTCTAAATCCAATATTTATTCAAACCTCCTTTCCGCTTACCAATATGGTCAATTTAATAATATCACCATTTACCAATGCGGTCAATGGGAGTTTTTAATTTTTTCTCTACCGATAAAAAAACTCGCTTTGAAATATTAGATATCGAACTTAATCACGGCACATCCTCATTTTCAGAACCACATGAAGACAATACTGAGGAATTTGTTATAGTATATGACGGTGAATTTACCCTGAAAACAAACGGGAATCAATATACAATAAAGGCCGGTAACTCTATAAGGTATCGCAGTGATCGAGAACATTCTTATCACAATTTAAGTAAAAGTCTCACAAAAGTATCCATGATAATTTATTATCCAAACTGATAGTTTTTAAAATCCAAACATAATTATATAGTTGCTGCTATGATCACCTAAATAAGCTACATAAACTATATTATATAAGGAGAGATTTATATGAGTGAAACTCAAAGAATCGAAGAATCCAGACTTGAATATATTAATTCAAAACCTTCCATATGCTATGAGAGGGCAAGAATTTGGAGAAAATCTCACAAAGAAACAGAAGGGGAACCAACCATAATAAGAAGGGCAAAGGCTTTTCTCGCATCTTGTAAAGAACTCCCGGTAAATATTTACGATGGTGAATTAATAGTTGGTACCGCGGGAAGCTTTAGAAAAACAGGAATATTGACCCCTGAATTTTCTTGGATGTGGGTTGATAAAAAGATGGATACCTTCGATAAACGCCCCCAAGATCCTTATTATATGACAAAAAGGCAAGTTGATTATGTCAGTAAAGAGATTTTCCCTTATTGGAAAGGTCGTTCTTTAGAAGAAAGTTTCTTAGAACAACTGCCAAAAGATACTGCTAAACTTACCATAGACACAGAGACACAGGTATAATCGACAATGACTTTAAATGGCAGCAAGCTGTAGGTGAGATTACCCCCGACTACCAAGATACATTATTTGCAAAAGGTTATAATAATATCATAAAAGAGGCTCAAGAGCATTTAGAAAAACTTGAAGCAGGTTTTTTCAAAAACATAGAAAAAATGGACTTCTATAAGTCATTAATAAAAGTAACTACAATGGATGATTATGTTGATTCACTGGCAATAGAAATATCTAGTCATTATTTATAGAGAAGTTCGCAAATACAAAGATATTTTTGGTTCTCATTTTAATACGGCTTTTATGGGTATATCAAATTATGTGCCTATGGGTAAAGTTATCGGTGCCCTGCCTTGCGGTAGGAAATCCAAAGCACCCTTAACTGAAGGCGTTTCACCTTTTGCCGGCAGTGATACAAATACTCCTTTGGCCGCTATGAGGTCTGCAGCAAAAGTAAATCATGATGTCCATACAGGAGGCACCTTGCTAAATCTACGTTTAAACCTAGAGCTCCTTAAAACTAAAAGAGGACTGAGAAATCTTGGTTCCCTTATCCAGGTGGAGAACCCACCTTCCAAGCCGGTTTTTTACGTGGTCTAGTGGACTATTTTTATGATATGGGCATACATCAAACTATTGAAACCAGCGGTTATTTCAATTGGGACAACTTAGAAGACATATTTGAAAAGCTGGATTTCATCTTTATAGATATAAAACATATAGATGGAGAAATTCATAAGCGTTATACAGGGTGTAATAATAATATTATACTCGACAATATAGTTAACATAGGAAAACTAAATAAAGAAACAATCATTAGGATTCCGCTTATAAAAGATATAAATGATAGTGAACAAAATATAACAAAGACAGCACAGTTTATAGGCAAAAATATTCCTTCCGCTAAAATTGAAATACTACCCTATCATTCTTTAGGAAACTATAAGTATGATAATTTAGGCTTATCAAAATATAAAAATCTATATACTGCTCATAATGAAAAGGATATATAAAAAGTAAAAGATATTATAAAATTATACTCTAAATGTCCCAATGGATGGAACCGCCTTTAACTGAATGAACGAAATATATTTTACTAAAGTATTCTCTTAGCGCCTCATTAATACGTTTTACTAGTTTCACCCTATCTGTTTCTTTTCTTATTATTACTCCGCATACAGAACCGCTATGGGCTATATTTAACCCTGCCCCACCACAATCCATAACAATATTTAGAAGCTCTTCCAGATAAGGCTTATATAGAATCTTTTGATTGAGAAATGCACTTTCTGTACATATTTTTCCTAACAGGCTTATATCCTTATATATTATTGCTTCTTTCAATCTTTCATAATGTTTATCCAAATCACAGGTAAGTTTAATATGATTTGTTTCTTTTCTAAATTTCAAGGTGTCAATAGTATCTTTGCCTTCCAAAAGCAAAAACTCTATTGGTAAAACAGGGGCAATCCTTTCCATAAAACTGCCTTGTAAATGATCAAGCAGTGTTAGATTTGAAAATATTGTGCTGTCCCTAGGCGCAACTTTAACAGCGATAGCTGCTATTTCTTCTTCCTTTAAGGGAACAGATAACAGCTTTGACAAAGCGTATAAAGTACCGGAAATATCAGCGGTGCTGCTTGCCATGCCCTTGCCCCTCGGTATATGTGAATTGATACTTATCTTTATATCTGATAATTCATAACTCTTTATTTTATAGTCTTTTAAAAAAAATTCCACAGCTTTATAAACCTTTTCATTGCGCAAGTCAGAAGCAGAGCCTTTACAAACCTCCGCTTCTACAATACTGTATATATTAATAGGACAGGATACCAACATCTCCTTACCCTTAATTTTTCCTTGTATAAGTTCTCCTATGGAAGCCGGTGTTTTTACTTTGACTTTCATTACCAACCATCCTAAATACGAAATTTAATGCCTTTAAAATTGCGGTATTTGATTTATCATCAAGCACAGCCAATCTGAAATAACCCCGGGTTAACGGATAAAAACCTGTAGGCACCCTGATGAGTATGCCTTCATTAATTAGTATATCCCGTAGGTTAAATGCATCCATTCCTTTTTTTACAATTTTTAAAAGATGATAATTTGCTGCAGAAGGTATGACTTTCAGATCTTTTATTTTTGATAAATTATTATAGAAATCGGCTCTTTCTTCTTCAATCCATTTTCTTGATTTTTCAATGTATTCCATATCTTCAAGGACAGTGCACCCGGCAATCACTGCCGCCGTATTGATATTCCAGGGGTCTTGGCTTTGCCTAACTCTCTCCCATAATCCTAAATCTCCGGTGATCCCATAGCCCAATCTAATTCCCGGCATGCCAAAAAACTTTGTTATAGCTCTTATAATTGTCACATTTGGACAATGGCACAGATTAGAAAGAAAAGAGCTATTTGGATAATCAGGAGTAAATTCAATAAAGGCCTCGTCTATCAACAAATCGCAATTTTTCTTATTGAGTTTCTCGGAAATTTCCTTCATTTCCTCATTATTTATATAATAACCTGTAGGATTATTGGGATTGCATAGAATCACTAAAGAATTTTCTCTAACTTCGTTAAGTAAATATTCTATATCTACCCCCGTATAATCCTGATTATAACATTCTACTCCATGAAATTCTTTATTACTTAAGAGTGCCCCTCTTTTATATTCAGAAAATGTAGGAACTATAGTATATACTCTATCAAATTCAGACAATGATATTATTTCATGGATTACTTCTACTGCACCATTACCTAAAATAATTTTAAAACCAGACATACCCAAATATCTTTCCAAAGACTTTATTAATTCCCTATATTCCCTATCCGGATATTTACTAAGCATATCAATATTATTATAAAGTGCGTTTTTAAAGCTTTCCGGCACACCTAAAGGATTAATATTGGAGCTAAAATCATATTTTATATTTTTATAATCATATATATTCCCTCCATGAAAATTCATATATCAAAACCCCTTTAGAAAATATTTCACTATTGTAAAAAGAATCAAAGCTACAGCCCATACCCCATACATCAAAAACACTGTTCCTTTAATATCATCTATAGCCGGCTCCTTTACCCCATCTCCTATTACAACCTTCTTTACTTTTCTCCCAAAATAATAACTATCACCGCCCAGTGAAATATTTAATGCCCCTGCCGCTGCGGCTTCAGGATATCCGCTATTGGGACTTAGATGCTTTTTACCATCCCTTTTCACTGCCACATAAGCATTTTTATAATCAAGTTTCATAAAAAAAGCGGCAATAATCATAAATATTGCAGATAGCCTAGAGGGTATGTAGTTGGCAATATCATCAATTATTGCGGAAGCCCGACCAAAGTCAAGGTATTTATCTTTTTTATAGCCTACCATGGAGTCCAAGGTATTTATGGCCTTATAAGCCATAGCCAAAGGAGCTCCACCGATAAACATATAAAGTAAAGGTGCAGTTATCCCATCACCGGTATTTTCCGATACAGTCTCCACAACAGCTCTTACTATATCACTTTCGCCAAGATTATCCACATCCCTTCCTACTATATAGGAAAGCTGTTTCCTGGCAGCATCTGACTCACCTCTCGCAAGGCTGTTTTTTATCTTAAAAGCTTCTTTATGTAAGCATCCACCGGCAAGACAGGTATATAATAAAAAAATATTTATGATTTTATAAAAATAAAGTCCTAATAATAGAGAAAGTCTAAGTATTAACCAAGTAATTATATAACTTAAAAATACACTTGTCACCGCTAAAACAGCGCCGGAAAGCCTCAAATAAAGTTTTGATTTATTTTCCTTACCCAGATATTTATCAAAAACATTTATATAAGCACCTATAATTCTCACCGGATGGAGCAGATAATCAGGATCGCCAAAAAGAATATCAATCCCGTTGGCAATCCAAATGCTAAGCATCTATACCCGCCTCCATAATATTATAAATCCTATCTATATTTATGTTTCTCCTTACCATATCCGCAAATTTGTCAAATAATTTTCTCCTATCCAAAATAGCTATATTATCTGCGGCATATTTCCTATCTTTATCCCCTAGGCTATCCTCTTCCTCAAGGCCATGATTATAATAAGGTATAACCCCTAATACAGGTATTTTTATAATATCCTCCAACATTTTAAGCCCCGGCTCCAGTAAATCATAGCTCCCCCTGAATTTGTTTATTATTACACCTTTTACATATTTTTTCTCATCATCATCCAAAAGCAGCATAGTTCCGGCAATAGAAGCAAAGACACCGCCTCTATCTATATCTCCTACTAAAATAACCGGAGATTTGGCTATCTTCGCCATTCCCATATTGACAAAATCTTTATTCTTTAGATTTATTTCTGCAGGGCTGCCTGCTCCTTCTATAACAACAATATCGTTTTCTTTCATAATACCTTTATATATCTTTCCAATATCGTCTCTTAGTTGAGGCTTAAAAGAAAAATACTCATTGGCATCCATGCTGTTATATAATTTGCCTAAAATATAGACTTGAGATTTCCTATCCGTTGTTGGTTTAAGTAATATAGGATTCATGTCGGCTTGAGGCTCTTTCCCGCAGGCTTCGGCTTGCATAGCTTGAGCAGTAGACATGATTAAACCTTCTTTTGTTCTATGATAAATCGACGACATA
>Ga0265293_10004576_pt1 | contig 24244 bp, 24 predicted proteins | sample Munlanlewell138R_FD_192505 | JGI IMG/M metagenome (GOLD analysis project Ga0265293, IMG submission 192505) | Leachate microbial communities from a municipal landfill in Southern Ontario, Canada - Leachate well 138R | ecosystem: Engineered > Solid waste > Landfill > Unclassified | place: Canada...
GCACCGGCCTATGCACCTCATCAAATAAAAGAAATTGCCGAGCAAAGCAGTCATATTTCTTTTAACTCGCTTATTCAATATGAGTTATACAAAAACATTTGCAACAGCCATAATGTTCAAATGGCATTACGAGTTAACCCAGGATACAGTGATATCGCAACAGAAATGTATAATCCGTGTTCTCCTGACTCTCGCTTAGGAATACCTGCCAAAGAATTACATAAAATACCCGATGGAATTACAGGATTACATTTTCATGCTTTATGTGAATCTAATTCATACTCACTCGAAAAAGTTCTTCAATCATTTGAAAAAAATTTTGGACACCTCCTTTCTCAAATTTCATGGATAAATATGGGGGGTGGACATTTAATTACGCATAAGGACTATAATGTTGAGCATCTTATTAGTTTGCTCAAATCATTTAAACTAAAACACAATGTAGATATTATTCTTGAGCCCGGCGGAGCTGTTGTGTGGCAAACGGGAGTTTTAAAAGCACAGGTGTTAGATATTGTTTCGTATGGGAGCACAGCAACCGCAATACTTGATGTTTCGTTTGCAGCTCACATGCCCGACACACTCGAAATGCCTTACCGACCAACAGTAACGGGAGCAGAACAAGAATATAAAGAAGGATTGTTTGCATATCGCTTAGGCGGACAAACATGTTTAGCTGGTGATTTTCTTGACCCATATTATTTTTCATCAAAATTACATCCTGGAGATACTATCATTTTTGAAGATATGATGCATTATACTATGGTTAAAACCACTATGTTTAATGGAGTTCATCATCCATCAATATATATACTGCACACAAATGGAACAAAAGAATGTGTGCGGGATTTTACCTATCTTGATTATAAAAATCGCATGGGATAAAATAAAGCGAAATGTAATGTGCGTTTTTAAGAGAAATGCAAAAAAACTCGTATCAAGTTCTATAAATTACCGTAATATAATATCTTTGTTCAATAAAAATATACAAAGACAAAAACATGACAGATACAGTGAAAATATTCTTTGATTCCGTTGATGTTGGCTATTATACGCAAGAACCTCTATTACACTCAGTTACTTTATCGGTTAAGGCTGGGGAGTTAGTGTATTTAATTGGCAAAACAGCATCTGGTAAATCAAGTTTATTAAAAACTATGTATGCAGAAATACCTCCGCTTGCAGGAAAATGTGTTATGGCTGAATTTGATTTACAAAAAATTCGTCGTTCTAAAATTCCTTATTTGCGAAGAAAAGTGGCGGTAATTTTTCAAGACTTCCAATTACTCAACGACCGGTCGGTACAAGATAATTTATTATTTGTGTTAAAAGCAACTGGCTGGAAAAAAAATAAAATAATGTTGGCACGTGTCGAAGAGGTGCTTGCACAAGTTAATTTATTAGGAACACAATTAAAAATGCCTCATCAACTATCTGGTGGAGAGCAACAAAGAGTTGTAATTGCACGATCGTTATTAAACAATCCTGAAATTATTTTGGCTGATGAACCTACAGGAAATCTTGACCCTGAAAGTTCCGAAGAAATATTTAAACTTTTGCACCATATTGCACAAACGGAATGTGCGGTGTTTTTAGTTACTCATAACTATCAATTAGTCAAAAAATACCCAGCGCGAACATTTCGATGTGAAGATGGTTTGATTTCTGAAATACAAGAAACAGAAATTGATTTTAATTCACTTTTGGATTAATCTATATTTTTACATTTCATAAAATTATTTAATACTAAAAAAATGGACAATACGTCGAAAGACCAAAAAATAATTGATGATTTAGAGAAGAGTGAATATAAATATGGTTTTTCATCAGATTTAAAATCAGAAGTTTTTCCTCCGGGATTAAACGAAGATGTAATTCGTAAAATTTCTGCAAAAAAAGAAGAGCCTGAATTTTTACTTGAATGGCGACTCAAGGCTTATAGGCATTGGCTAAAAATGGAACACCCTTCATGGGCACACATCAACCTCCCTCCTATTGATTATCAAAGCATTAGTTATTACGCTCAACCAAGTGACAAGGCAAAATATGAAAGTTTAGATGAGGTTGAACCTGAAATTCTTGAAACATTTAATAAATTAGGTATTCCGCTCGAAGAACAAAAAATTTTAGCAGGAGTTGCTGTTGACGCAGTTATAGATAGCGTATCGGTACATACTCAATTTCGCGACAAACTTGAAAAAATGGGCATTTTATTTTGTTCATTTAGCGAAGCTGCACGCGATTATCCTGATTTAGTTAAAAAATATTTAGGATCTGTGGTTCCATATACCGACAATTATTACGCAGCTCTTAATTCTGCTGTATTTAGCGATGGTTCATTTGTGTATATACCTAAAAATGTTCGTTGCCCTATGGAGCTTTCAACCTATTTTCGTATTAATGCAATTAATACAGGGCAATTTGAACGCACGCTTATTATTGCCGAAGATAATTCCTATGTAAGTTATCTCGAAGGCTGCACAGCTCCAATGCGAGACGAAAATCAATTACACGCAGCAGTTGTTGAACTTATTGCTCTTGACAATGCCGAAATTAAATATTCTACCGTGCAAAATTGGTATCCTGGCAATAAAGAAGGAAAAGGGGGAATTTATAATTTTGTAACAAAACGTGGATTATGTAAAGGTAATGGCTCAAAAATTTTGTGGACACAAGTTGAAACTGGTTCGGCAGTTACGTGGAAATATCCAAGTACCATTTTAAAAGGAAACAACTCTGTTTCAGAGTTTTATTCAGTAGCGGTTACAAATAATTTTCAACAAGCTGATACTGGAACTAAAATGATTCATATTGGAAAAAACACAAAAAGCACCATTATTTCTAAAGGTATTTCGTTAGGAAAAAGCAGTAATGCATATAGAGGATTGGTGAGAATAGCAAAAACTGCAGAAAACGCACGAAATTTTTCACAGTGCGACTCCTTACTTATTGGTTCTCAATGCGCTGCTCATACCTTTCCTTATATTGATGTACACAATAATACAGCAATTGTTGAACATGAAGCTACTACTTCAAAAATTGCCGACGACCAAATTTTTTATTGTAATCAACGCGGGTTAAAAACAGAAGATGCTATTGCACTTATTGTAAACGGATTTGCAAAAGAAGTTTTAAATAAACTTCCTTTGGAATTTGCTATGGAAGCACATAAACTTATTGCTATTTCTATGGAAGGAAGTGTGGGATAATGAAACTTTTTACTACAAAATAGTAATAGAATTACATAAAATATGACAAATAAAATACTAAGGGTATAAATAGAAAAAAATATGTTAACAATAAAAGATTTACACGTATCGATAGATGGGAAAGAGATTTTAAAAGGTGTTAATTTAACCGTAAATCCCGGAGAAATTCACGCAATTATGGGTCCAAATGGCTCAGGCAAAAGTACACTCTCGAATGTAATTGCCGGGCGAGATGTTTTTGAAGTAACACAAGGAGAAATATCTTTTTTAGGAAAAAACATATTGCCTCTTACCCCCGAAGATCGTGCCTGCGAAGGTATATTTCTTGCGTTTCAATATCCTGTTGAAATTCCGGGTGTGAGCATGACAAATTTTATGAAAGCAGCTATTGAAGCTAAACATGCTTATCATGGCACTACACCTCCTTCGGCAGGAGAGTTTTTGCAAATGATTAAAGAAAAGCAACAATTAGTTGGAATGTCGCAATCTCTTACCGGACGTGCGGTAAATGAGGGATTTTCGGGTGGTGAAAAAAAGAAAAACGATATATTTCAAATGGCTATGCTCGATCCAAAACTTGCAATTTTAGATGAAACTGATTCAGGACTTGATATTGATGCTCTTAAAACTGTTGCAGAAGGCGTTAATACGCTTAAAACTAACGATAAAGCATTTATTGTTATTACGCACTATCAACGATTGCTCGATTATATTATTCCTGATTTTGTACATGTTTTACATGATGGAAAAATTGTTAAATCTGGAGATAAATCACTTGCTTTAGAACTCGAAGAAAAAGGCTATGATTGGATTAAATAACATTATTCTTTTTATTAAATAGTTATGTATGCAAACAATTACATCATATATACATCACATTCAACAACAATCAAATAACACACAAGCAAAACAATTATTTGCTGAATATGAGGCGTTTCCTATTCCTACAAAACGCTTAGAAGATTGGAAGTTTAAAGATACTCAGGATTGGTTTACATCATTATATACATTTACACCTCCATCAAAAATAACACAACAACAGCTTGATGCGGCAATTGAATCACTACAATTTGATGCACTTTTAGTATTTGAAAATGGACTATATCATAATTCATTTTCTCGTCCTAATTCAATTGCATCTGCAATTACAAATGATTTTGAGGCAGATATTCCGCATTGTACAAATAAATTTGAATGCGCCTCGCTCATTGGAGCACAGTCAGGAGCAGCAATACATGTAGCAGCAAAGCACGAAAAACAGCATGTTCTTATTGTGTCTTTTTTTCAGGGCAATCAATCATATTCATTGCAAAAAAATAGAATATATGTACATGCAGATTCGCACATTATTATTACCGAACTTCAAATTTCTTTGTCAGACGAACCTATTCGTATAAATCATAGTGTTTCTATCAAATGTATGCAAAAAAGTAGTTGCGAATATACCTCTGTTCAGCATTTAGGTTCTAAAACAGAGCTTATTCAAACAATTTCATGTTTGCAAGAACAGGAGTCAACATGCACTATTTCAAATTTCCCTATTTCGGGAGCGTATGTGCGAACAAATGTTTATGTAGATAAAATTGCTCCACATTCACATGCATTTTTACATGGTTTTTTCTTTCCAGCAGCACAAGAACATTTTGAAACATATGTAGAAGCTATACATAATGCTCCTGAATGTGAAACACATCAATTATACCAAGGCATTGCAAAAGATACTGGCATTGGCGTTTTTTCAGGTAAATTACATGTAGCTCGTGAAGCTCAAAAAACAAATACCACACAAAACAATAAAAATATTTTATTATCAAAAACAGCTAAAATACACAGTAAACCTCAACTCGAAATTTATGCTGATGACGTAAGTTGTACGCACGGAAGTACTACCGGACAAATTGATAATGAAGCCTTATGGTATATGCAAACACGAGGAATTTCAAGAGAAGCAGCAACCAAATTATTGCTCAAAGGTTTTATAACTGATGTGATTTCAAAAGTATCCAATGAATCGGTTAAAAACGCCATTATGAAGGCATTAGAAAACAAACTATAAGTCCTTATTTTTTAGATATAAAATAACAAAAACATGAGTTTTTCAAAAAATAGTGGCATAATACAATATCTTCTTTATTTTTGTCAAAAAACTCGATATATAAATAATATCAAGAAACTATCATAATTATGGATACTTATACACACGGTGCTGAAGAATCAAAAGGCCACGCATATGTTCGCATTGATAGATATAATGACGATTCAATAGAGCGTCTTACGAAACTTTACACCTCTGTTTTACAGGAAATTGGCGAAGATCCAAATCGAGAAGGACTTTTAAAAACGCCACTACGAGTTGCGAAAGCCATGCAATTTTTAACACAAGGCTACGATGCAGACCCCGAAGCTATTCTCAAATCAGCCATGTTTAAAGAAGAATACCAGCAAATGGTGTTAGTAAAAGATATTGAAATTTATTCCACCTGCGAACATCATATGTTGCCATTTATTGGCAAAGCACATGTTGCATATATTCCAAACGGTTACATTACTGGACTGAGTAAAATTGCTCGCATTGTTGATGTATTTGCACGGCGATTACAAGTGCAAGAACGATTAACAGTACAAATACGCGATTGTATTCAAAACACACTCAACCCATTAGGAGTAGCTGTTATTATTGAAGCTCATCATTTATGTATGCAGATGCGTGGCGTTCAAAAACAAAATTCTGTTACCACAACTTCAGCATTTACTGGAGCATTTACAAAAAAAGAAACACGTGAAGAATTTATGCACTTAGTAAGTGCAAAGTTACACTAAATCAACAAAATACAATTATAATTTATTTATTAAAAATTACAAATTATGACAAAAAAAGCATATGTATTTCCAGGTCAAGGAGCTCAATTCGTAGGAATGGGTAAAGATTTATACGAAAATTATCCTGTTGCAAAAACCATGTTTGAAAAAGCAAATGACATTCTTGGATTTAGAATTACAGATTTAATGTTTGCTGGAACCGATGAAGATTTAAAACAAACAAAAGTTACGCAACCTGCTATATTTTTACATTCTGTTATTTTAGCAAAAGTTCTTGGCGATTCTTTTACTCCCAATGCAGTCGCAGGACATTCACTTGGTGAATTTTCGGCACTTGTGGCAGCAGGAGCACTCTCGTTTGAAGACGGACTTGTATTAGTATCAAAACGTGCATTAGCTATGCAAAAAGCATGTGAACAAAATCCTTCTACAATGGCTGCAATTCTTAATTTAGAAGATTCTGTTGTTGAAGAAGTTTGTGCAAGTATTGACGATGTTGTAGTAGCAGCTAATTACAACTGTCCCGGACAATTAGTAATATCAGGTTCAAATGCTGGAATTGATAAAGCATGTGAATTATTGCTTGCAAAAGGAGCAAAGCGTGCACTTAAACTTCCAGTTGGAGGAGCATTTCATTCCCCACTTATGGAGCCTGCTCGTGTTGAATTAGAAACAGCTATTGCACAAACAAATATTCAATCGCCTATTTGCCCTATTTACCAAAATGTAGATGCATTACCACAAACTGATGCGGCAGTAATTAAACAAAATTTAATTTTACAATTAACCGCTCCTGTTCGTTGGACGCAAACAGTTCAAAATATGCTTGCCGATGACATTACCTCATTTATTGAAGTTGGCCCTGGGAAAGTATTACAAGGCTTAATTAAAAAAGTAAATAGAGATGTTGAAGCAATAAGTGCTGTTATAGAATAAATAATCTCTTTCTTTTCTCCTGAATTTCAGGAGAAAAGATTTTATTTCACTGTCCTATGAGAGCCGTAATTCAAAGAGTTTCCAAAGCTTCTGTTACTATTAATTCAAACGTAACAGCACACATTAATACAGGTTTTGTAGTACTTTTAGGTATTGAACAAAACGATACAAGCGAAGATGCTGTATGGCTTTGTAAAAAAATTGCTCAATTACGAGTTTTTAATGATGAAAACGGACATATGAATCGTTCATTACATGATGTACAAGGAGATATTCTACTTATTAGTCAATTTACCCTTTTTGCAAGCACAAAAAAAGGTAATCGTCCATCATTTATTCGTGCGGCACAACCGCAAATAGCAATTCCCTTATATGAAACATGCATTCATGAACTTCAAAAACACATTTCGGGCACCGTATATACAGGCGAATTTGGTGCAGATATGAAAATTGAACTATGCAATGACGGTCCGGTAACTATATGTATTGACACAAAAAACAAAGAATAACGCCCACTCAAAGGAGCAAAAAACATACATTCAATGCACATTTATAAAGAAATGTTTATATTTGTTTAACTATTAGTAATAAAACAACATATGCGATTTTCACTTTGTCTTTCTTTACTGTGTGCTGTTCAAATACTGTGTGCACAAGTATCCATAGAAAACGATTCTATTAGCGCACAAAAAATATTTAATAATTTGGCAGAAACAGTAGCCGAACAAGGCACAATAACAATTAATCAAGACCCTCAAATAACCGAACTTATAAGCAGGCACGTAGCTATAAATAATGCAAGCGAATCAAAAATAAGTGGATGGAGGATTCAAATATATAATTCTACCGGCAAAGAAACACGTGCAGATGCACTCGCGGTACGAAATCAATTTCTTGCAAAATATCCTGATTTAGAAGCATATATCATTTATCAGCCACCAATTTTTAAAATTAGAATTGGTAATTTTAGAACTCGTGAAGAAGCCTATTACTATTATACAAAAATCATTAATGATTATGCAGCATCATATTTAATAAAAGATCAAATATTTTTACCAAAACTATTCGAAAATTAATTGATATTACTAAACAAAAAGCCATGCATACGTGGTGGTAAAAAAAATAAATCGCAAATATTTTTTGTTTCACCATATTTTTCTATTTTTGCGTGCTAAATTTTTTGTATGGAGCAAAAAAAAATTCAATGTAAAATACCTTTTCAAACAATACAAGAAGGTACACATGAATTTACATTTATAATAAAGAAATCGTTCATTGAACAATATGAAATAGAAGAAGTTCTTGATGCAAACGTAACTGTTACGGTTGTTTTTCAAAAAAAGACACGATTACATCATGTAAACTATTCAATTAAAGGGACAATAACTGTTCCGTGTGATAGATGTTTAGATGACTGTGTTGTTGAGATTGAAATGCAAGATTCGCTTATAGTAACAACAGCATCAGATAATCAAGATTCAACAGATGCAGATGATATTTACTACATAAAACCTAATGAAACAGAAATAAATATAAGTAATCACATTTACGAATCAATTATTTTAGCACTTCCTCTACAAAGAATTCATTCCGAAGGCATGTGTAATAAAGAGATAGAAAAGCATATACTTTCAAATGAACATACAAAACAAAAAAATAATAATGAATCTATATGGGATTCATTGCAAAACATATTTGACAATTAAAAAATAATAACAATGGCACATCCAAAACGAAAAACGTCGAAAACACGAAGAGACAAAAGACGTACACATGATAGTCTAAAACTGCCAACTTTAAGCAAATGTCCTACAACAGGCACTGTTCATCGTCGGCACACAGCATACGAATTTGAAGGAAGTTTATATTATAACGGAAAACTTGTTTTTGACAAAAATCAGAACGCATAATAAATCTCAATAGCATGAGAATAGGTATTGATGCTATGGGGGGCGATTTTGCTCCAAAACCAGCAGTTTTAGGTGCTATTGCAGCAAGTATAGAATTACAAAATCTTGGTACTGTAGTTTTATATGGTGATTCTTCCAAAATTGAACCAATTTTAAAAGAACACAATTGTAATACTGCCAATATTGATGTTTTTCATACATCTGAAACAATTGCCATGGGCGATCACCCTGCAAAAGCATTTCAACACAAACAAGATTCGAGCATTACCGTAGGATTTAAACATTTACAAAGCAGAAAAATTGATGCATTTTGCAGTGCGGGAAATACTGGCGCAATGATGATAGGCTCAATGCATACAATTAAAGCAATACCTGGAATAATCCGCCCCTGCCTTGCAAGTCCTATACCAAAAATCTCTGGTAAAACAACAGGAACATTGTTAGATGTAGGATTAAATTCAGACTGCAAACCAGACGTACTTTATCAATATGGCATTTTAGGAAATATTTATGCCAAAACATATTATGACATTGAAACTCCAAATATATGCTTGCTCAATATTGGCGAAGAAGAAGAAAAAGGAAACTTGCTCACCAAAGCAACATATGAACTCATGAAAGATGGAATTCATTTTAAATTTGGCGGCAATATCGAAAGTAATAATCTTTTTACCGATAAAGCAGATGTAGTTGTATGCGATGGATTTACTGGAAATATTATTCTAAAACAAATTGAATCGTTTTATTCTATTGCACACGAATTACATTTATCTCATCCGTATATAGAAAATTTAAATTATGAAAATCATGGAGGAACCCCTGTTTTAGGTGTAAATGCTCCTATAGTTGTAGGACACGGTGCCTCAAATGAAATTGCAATAAAAAATATGATATTACAAGCATATCGTATTACTATAATAAAATTACCAGAAAAAATTAAACAAGCTCTTCAATAATGAAAACAATACATGCAGCTATAACAGGAGTTCACGGTTGGGTTCCTCAAGATGTTATTACAAACGACGACTTATCTAAAATGGTTGACACAAATGACGAATGGATTACTTCGCGAACAGGAATAAAACAACGTCATATTTTAAAAGATCCTACAAAAGCCACATCAGATATGGCTGCCGAAGCAGTTAAAGGATTACTTAAAAAAACAAAGACAAATCCTGCTGATATTGAACTAATTATTGTTGCAACAATTACTCCCGACATGATGTTTCCTTCATGTGCAGCATTAACCGCAACAAAAGTTGGAGCTGTAAATGCATTTGCATTTGATTTGAATTCGGCATGTAGTGGTTTTTTATTTGGACTTGAAACTGCTGCAAAGTTTATTGAATCAGGCACATACAAAAAAGTAATTTTAGTTGGTGCCGATAAAATGACATCTCTTACTGATTACACAAATCGAAATACATGTATTCTTTTTGGAGATGCGGCTGCGGCTGTGCTTCTTGAACCAAACACCGAAGGAAATGGTGTTATTGATTCTGTTCTTCATGTTGATAGCACAAACTGGGAATATCTCTGTTTAAAAGCAGGTGGTTCATTAAAACCTGCAACGCATGAAACTGTTGATGCGGGAGAACATTTTATTTATCAAGACGGGCAGCCTGTTTTTAAAATTGCAGTAAATAGCATGGCAAACACTGCCCGTGAAGTACTCGAACGAAATTCACTCACAGGAAAAGATGTAAACTTTCTTATTCCACACCAAGCAAATAAACGTATTATTGATGCAACCGGACACTATTTAGGATTAAAACCTGAGCAAATTTGTGTTAATATCGAAAATTATGGAAATACAACTGCTGCAACTATTCCTTTATGTATGTGGGATTTTGAACATGCCTTTAAAAAAGGAGATAATATAATTCTTGCAGCATTTGGTGGCGGTTATAGCTGGGGTGCGTTGTACCTTAAATGGGCATTATAACATTTGTACTTGAGAGTTTCGCATATTAAAAAGTGTCAAAAATAATGAGAAAACAACTAATAACCTTACTATTTTTGATTTGTGGGCTTATTTCCAAAGCACAACAAAAAAGTGAAACCTATTACAAAGACTATTACTTAACTAAAGAAGTAAATAAAAAAAAGGCAAAATTTAAAAAAATAGAAACCAAAAACACAAACGAACTAATTAACATTCAAATCTTTAATCTTTCAAACAATTGCCTGGTAAAAGAGGAAAATTATAAAGGAAATAATCCAACGGGAATATGGATAACCTATTCTGAAAATTGTTCGATTGAAACAAAAAGAGACTTCTCAAAATTGATTTATTCAAAAAAACAGATTGACACTTTGTTTAATAATGTAATTGAAGATAGCAATCCTGACAATTATGAAAAAGCACAATATGGAGACAATGAAAATGCAATCTTTCAATACATAAAATCTCAATTAAAATACCCAAGTGAAGCGATAGATGCAGGAATAAGTGGAATGGTTATTCTTCAATTTATAATAAATCCTGATGGCTCTATTAAAATGGTTTCAATTGTTCAATCTGCTCACGCTTTTCTCGACTATGAATCTTGGGAATTAATTGAAAATATGCCAAAATGGAATCCAGCAAAAAAGAACGGACAAGCAATTGCCTCTTACTACAATGTGCCAATAACATTTAGATTGAAATAAAGAATACTCCCAAAAATTATTTTGTCGTATTTACTAAATATTTTTAACCGCAGAGTGCACAAAGAATGTACGCAAAGAGTGATTGTGTTTTTGCTATATATCGCATTCCGTTAAGAATGATAAAAAACTATGTTTTGAAACAACAATTATGCGGATAGACCGCACACTCAACTAAGGAGTGAAATAATGATGAGTGCTGAATGAAAAAAAATGCCATTCTACATTAAGCATTCATCATTCACCATTAAAAAGTGCGGCACTTTTTTGTTTCTTTTTTTGCTGTTGAAAAAAAGAAAAAAAATTGTTGTTATAGTTTGATTTTTAACCGTCTATATTATTATCTATTTTAAAAATTTATGATTATTAACTCGCTCTAAAATGTTCATTTGTTGTATGGCAATGTAGTTGAGTTTTATCAATCTTTGTTGTTGTGGTATATTTTCGTTAATGAATACTGCATTAATATTCTCTAAATTTGAAAGACAAATAAGTTGATTGATAGTAGCATTATCTCGCATATTGCTTTTTTGGTCAGGGTTTGCTTCTCGCCATTGTTTTGCCGTAATTCCAAACAATGCAACATTTAAAACATCTGCTTCATTTGCATAAATAATTGACGTTTCTTTCGGGGTTAATTCTTTAGGTATCAAATTTTGTTTGATTGCATCTGTGTGAATGTGATAATTGATTTTTGCTAATTCTCGTTTTGCCGACCATCCCAAATGTTTTTGTTCTTCCTCTTTTAACCGCTGAAATTCAGTAATTAAATAGAGTTTGAAAGGCACACTGATGGCAGAGCCAAACTCAAAAGCAATGTCTTTGTGTGCATAGGTTCCACCATATTTTCCTTTTTTTACAATAATACCAATGGCATGGGTTTTTTCAATCCACTCGGAAGCACTCAAGGTAAAACTCGGTAAGCCAGCCTCTATTTTAAAGTGGTCAGATTCCACCACTTTAAATTTAGGATTATGAATTTGTTCCCAAGTACTTAAAAATTCGAGTGCATAACGAGTTCTAAGCCAGTTTTTAATAATATCGGCAGCACGACTTTCGCTTTCTTTAGCATTAGCCATATCGGTAAGCGATATGTAATCTCTTTCTGCTACTGTAACAATAGTTATTTCGGCGTTTTTAACTTTAATTTTTGCCATAAAATTTTTAAAATATTTTTTTCTTCTCCTAATTTTTTTAACTTCTTTCTGTCATTTAACGTACTATTATAGTCATTGCAATTTCTTTGTAAAGATACTAAATCTCATCTCAATTTCAATACCGTGCGTTTGTTGTCGTATTTACTAAATATTTTTAACCGCAGAGTGCACAAAGAATGTACGCAAAGTACGCGAAGGATGATTGTGTTTTATTTTCAAAAACCATATTTTAAAACTCAGACTATGCAGGGAAAACACACATAATACCATGTGCATTATAATAAATCACTGTCCTAAAATTGGGAAGCTTACACATTTATTAAATACATATTAAAAAATAATATAACACAGACAAATATTTTTTTCATACCGTTCTAACGTAATTTTAAGTTTTTCCTCGGTCTTCGATTAATTTTATTGAATTGGTTTTATAATATTCTTTGTCAAAGGTATTAAAAATTATTTTTTTAAAAGTACATTCTCTAATTAATTTGTTGGAATATTCACTTGATTCTTTATAAAAATTATGGATTACATAAAAAAGTTCTGTAATTTTATCTTTCAAGATAAAAAAAACACAACTCAAAAATGATAAAAACAATAATTTGTATAGGCATTGGGGGTGGATTCGGAAGCATTTTTCGTTATTTAACATCTTTATTTATAGACAAATATATTCACACTAATTTTCCCTTAGCAACATGTACCGTAAATGTTGTAGGTTGCTTAATCATTGGCATTTTATTAGGACTTTTTGAATGGCAAGCACTCCCCTATTCCAATTTAAAATTTTTACTTATAACAGGATTTTGTGGAGGATATACAACATTTTCAGCATTTGCTTCAGAAAACATACATTTATTTCAATCGGGCAATTCATTAACAGCATTTTTTTATATTGCCGTTAGTATAATAATGAGCTTATTTGCTGTATGGCTTGGATTAACAATAACAAAAACATATTAAATAAAATTACATCGTAAAAATATTGTATCTTTTTTCTATACCATAATTGTACTTTTATATGGAAAATCGTCTTCGTATTATTCACATTATACCAAATCTTAAAAAAGGAGGAGCAGAACGTCTTGCAATAACTATTTGCAATGCTCTTGCTCATAAAAAAGAGGTTGAAGTAAAGCTCATAAGTTTTTCACCACAAAACGAATACGACAAACTTATTTCAAATAATATTTGGGAAATTATACCAAGCGATTATATACCGTCTGTAACAAAAAAATCATATATAAACATACAAAATCTACAAGCATTTATTAATGATTTTGCACCTCATATTATTCACACGCATTTGTGGAAAGCTGAAATAGTTAGTCGGCACATTCAATATCCAAACGCAAAATGGTTTTCGCATGTGCACGATAATATGCCGCAATTAAAAAAATTAAAATTGCCAATTACCAAAAAAAACATAACAAATTGGTATGAACGCAGTATTATGATTCCAAAATATAAAGCTACAAAAACACATTTTATAACAATTTCGCATCATACATTTAATTATATTCAAAATAATATTCCCGAAGAACTCAAAAAAAATGTTCATTTGCTCCATAATGCTATAGATGTTCAAAATTTTGTTCGTCCTCCTGAACATAAAAAAAGCAATACTACCCTACAACTTGTAAGTGTTGGTAGTTTAGTTCGAAAAAAAAATCATGCGTTTCTTATTCGTGTAGTACAAGAACTGAGAGCATTACATATTGATTGCGTGTTGCACATTTTAGGTGAAGGACCGCAAAAACCACATATTGAACAACTTATACAAAAACATTCATTACAAAACTATATACAATTGCATGGAAATGTTGATGTTGAAACATTTTACTGGAATGCTGATATATATGTACATTCGGCACTATACGAACCTTTTGGACTTGTATTAATTGAAGCAATGGCAGCAGGTTTACCAATTGTGTGCCTTAACGGAAAAGGGAATGCTGATATAATACAACATACTGTAAATGGTTTTATGGTTCCTAAACAAAACGCCAAAGTTTTTGCAGAACATATACGTAATCTTTGGGAAAACAAACAATTATATTCAGATATAAGTCGCCAAGCATACGAATCGGCACAACAGTATTCAATGCACGATTATATAAAAAAACTGCTGGCATTATATCAACAATAAATCAAAACTTACATTCGCAACTATTTTTGTTTATTTTTACATCTCTTGTAAAAAATGAGTGCAAGTCGAGTGTTTTTTTTACATTTGTATAATTAATGAACTACGTATTGTACAAAGTCTATAGAATATACATACAGGTATATTTTTAAATTAAAATGAGAAAAGTAATTCAAAAAAATAAATACTAATCACGCTATGATAAAAAAACACATACCAAACATACTTACTATATGTAACATGATTTGTGGCGTAATTGCAACATTAATAGCAATAGTAGGATTACTGCCTCTTACATATGCTGCAATTTTTGTGTTAATTGGGGCATTATGTGATTTTTTAGATGGATTTACTGCTCGCTTATTACATGCATATTCAGAAATTGGCAAGCAACTTGACTCGTTTGCCGACCTTATTACCTTTGGGTTTGCTCCTGCGGCAATAGTTTTTGCAAGTATGCAACATGCTATTTTTGGAGGAAACATAAGCGAAATTTCAGAACTAATAAACACCGCTTTTTTATATAAAATATATTTAACAACACCTTTTTTGTTGCTCATTTTTTCTGCTATTCGGCTTGCAAAATTTAACATAGACACACGGCAAACACACAATTTTATAGGATTACCTACTCCAGCAAATGCTTTGTTTTTTTGCGGATTTATATTTATTGATATAACAACTATTTCCCCTGTAATTATATCAATCAGTATTATTCTTTTTTCGTATCTTCTTATTTCAGAAATACCTATGTTTTCGTTAAAAATAAAATCATTATCATTTAAAAAAGCACCTATACAGTTTATTTTTATACTACTTTCTGTGATTTTTATAGTGTTTTTTAAATTACGAGCATGTTCATTTATAATACTTATTTACATATTTATATCAATCATTGATTGGTTGTTAAAAAAACAAAAAATTACATAATTATGAAATTATTACCTAACGATCCATGTTGGTGTGGAAGCGGAGTGAAATACAAAAAATGCCATAAAAAATTTGATTTAGAAACAGAAACATATCGCAAACAAGGATACATAATTTTTCCGCCAAGTTTATTAAAATCCAAACAAGATATTGAAGGAATGAGAGCTTCTGGCGACATTACACGTGGTATTCTTGACATGCTCACAGATGAAATAAAAGAAGGCGTTTCCACACAAAAAATTGACGATTTAGTAAGAGAATATACTTATGATCATAATGCAATACCAGCAACTCTTAACTATAAAGGATTTCCAAAATCGTGTTGCACATCTATAAACGAATGTGTGTGCCATGGAATACCCGATAGCAATCGCATGCTTAAAGATGGGGATATTATTAATGTTGATGTTACAACTATTTTAAATGGATATTATGCTGACAGTAGCCGCATGTATTCGGTAGGCACCCTTTCTGAAAATGCAGCAAATATTGTACGAGTAGCAAAAGAATGTTTAGACATTGGTATTGAGCAAGTTAAACCATACAGTCGCCTCAATAACATAGGCGATGCGATTGAAGAACATGCAAAAAAACATGGATACAGCATTGTAAGAGATTTATGTGGGCATGGCGTTGGAAAAGAATTTCACGAAGAACCCGAAATTCTTCATTATGCACAACCAAAACGCAAAGGAATATTACTTGTTCCGGGCATGACGTTTACTATAGAACCAATGCTTAACGAAGGCACACATAAATGCAAATTTTTACGAGACGGGTGGACTGTAGAAACAGCTGATAAAAAACTTTCTGCTCAATGGGAACACACATTAGTTGTTACCGACGAAGGATATGAAATACTTACATAACATTGCACCAAAAACACACAATAATTGTCAAGTATCTATATCCATATTCCATATTGTAAAAAACTCTGTTATTATTGCGATTTTTATTTTAGTTTGCAATTAAACACAAAACAAGATTACATTGCAGCTGTGTGCAAAGAACTTGTTTTACAGAAAGGTTTTTTTTCTGACACAACAACAATCAACACAATTTATTTTGGTGGAGGAACGCCTTCAGTTCTTTCAATACACGAAATAAAAACAGTATTACACACCATTGCTACACTTTGGACGATTTCTGAAGACGCAGAAATCACCTTTGAATGTAATCCCGATGATATTACAAAAGAATATTGTCAAGAATTATTACACATTGGTATAAATAGAATAAGTGTAGGTATTCAATCATTTTTTGACAAGGAATTGTTAGCATTAAATCGCAGACATACAGCAAAACAAGCTATATCAGCTATACAATTAATTAAAGATTCTGGTTTTAAAAACTGCACCATAGATGTAATATACGGACTCCCCTTGCAAACGCTTGCAACATGGAAAAAAACCCTTGAAATAGCAGCAGATTTATCTATACAGCACATATCAGCCTATGCATTAGGCGTAGAAGAAAAAACCGCTTTATATTCATTTGTATCAAAAGGAAAAATCATACTACCTCAGGAACAAACAATTATAGAGCAATTTACCTATCTTACAGAGTGGGCACAAAAAAATAATTTTGAGCATTACGAAATATCAAATTTTGCAAAACCTGGATTTTACTCACAACACAACTCATTATATTGGGAACAAAAACCATATTTAGGAATTGGAGCATCGGCACATTCATATGATGGAAACGTTCGATATTGGAATATTGCACATAACAAAAAATATATTTCAAGCATATTTCAAGGAAACATACCACACAATCAGGAAAAGTTAACACTTTCTGATACATTTAACGAATACATAATGACAGGTTTACGCACAAAAAAAGGAGTTTCGTGTACATATATAAAAAAAACATTTCCAAACAATTATTTTGTTACCTTTACTTCGCAAATTAAAACATATAAAAAACAAGGATTACTCACAGAAACAAATGGTGCAGTGCAGCTTACACAAAAAGGTATTTGTATTTCTAACACCATTATTTCTGATTTGTTTATAGTATAAAATATACCGTATGAATGTAATTAAAAAATTAGCAGGGCAAACAGCTATTTACGGATTAAGCACAATTATTGGAAGATTTTTAAATTTCTTATTAGTACCTCTTTATACGCGCTTTTTTTCACAAGCAGAATATGGAATTGTAACAGAATTATATAGTTACACCGTTTTTCTTATGATTTTACTTACATACGGCATGGAAACCGGATTTTTCCGTTTTTCGCAAGATAAAAAAGACAGTCCGCATGTATATACTACCATACTAAGTAGTTTATTTACATCTTCTACCCTATTTATTATACTTGTATATATATTTTTATCCCCTATTTCGCAAGGATTGGGATATGTTGGCTATGAAAAATACATTTTTTACATGGCACTTATAATTGGAATAGATGCATTTACAACAATACCATTTGCAAAACTCAGACACAACAATAAAGCTATACGATTTGCTACAATTAAACTTATTACTATAGCTGTAAATATTGGGCTAAACATTCTGTTTATTGTGATATTACCAAAAATTGCAAAAACCACAGAATCACAATGGATTATAAAGCATTTTCAAGAAGCCGATATAGGATATATATTTGTTTCAAACCTTATTGCAAGCGTTCTTACTCTTATACTTTTATTGCCCGATGTAATACAATCGCACACAACATTTAAATTTGATTTATTACGACGCATACTTTCTTATTCATGGCCGCTTTTAATTGCAGGATTTGCCGGAAGTATAAACGAAGTGTTTGACAGAATTTCGCTCCGATATTTTTTAACAATACCGCAAGGAGAAGAATCAACGCAATATATATTATCACAAATAGGTATTTATGGAGCGAATTATAAATTAGCAATGATTATTTCTATGTTTAATCAAGCATTTCGATTTGCCGCAGAACCATTCTTTTTTTCGCGTATGCACGCAGCTGATTCTCGGCAAACATATGCAAATATTATGAATTATTTTATAGGATTTACACTCCTTGTTTTTCTTGTAATAACCTTATATTTAGATGTTTTCAAACACTTTATAGGTTCTAATTTTCATGATGGATTATCAATTGTTCCTATTCTTTTAATTGCAAATATTTTTTTAGGAATTGTATTTAATTTATCAATTTGGTATAAACTTTCGAATCAAACAAAATTTGGAATTTGGATAATTGGATTTGGAGCACTTATAACCTTACTTATAAATATACTTTTTGTACCTCATTTTGGATATATTGCATGTGCATGGGCAACTCTTGCTTGTTATGTACTTATGGCAATTCTTTCATATTATTTATGTCAAAAGCATTATGGAATACCATATAGAATTAAAGATATAGCTCTTTATTTTTTAATTGCAGGAATACTTTATATAATCAACACATCAATTTCAGTTTCAAATATAACAGTAATGTATGGCATAAAAACAATAAGCGTTTTTGTGTTTATTACACTATTTGTGATACGTGAACGTAAAGTGCTGATACTAATGAAACAAAAAGATGAAGCATAAGAAAAAGTAAGGCATACATTCCTTTTATGAGAATAATGTATTATTTTCACACTATATTTTATAGTATTTTTTAAAAATTTATATATGGACGTATATATTGTAAACAAATCAAAACATCAATTACCCGCATATTCTACTGAACATTCGGCAGGTATGGATTTACGAGCTAATATTAACGAACCTATAACATTAGGGCCTTTGGAGCGACGATTAATTCCAACAGGTTTATTTATAGAATTACCCGAAGGTTACGAGGCACAAATTCGTCCTCGAAGCGGACTTGCAATTAAACATGGCATTACCTGTTTAAACACACCCGGAACTATTGATGCTGACTATAGAGGAGAAATTGGTGTAATTCTCGCAAATCTCTCAAATACACCTTTTACCGTACATGATGGGGAGCGAATTTGCCAAATGGTTGTTACGCAATACACAAAAGCACATCTTATAGAAGTAAAAGAACTTTCTGAAACCGTTCGTGGTGCAGGAGGTTTTGGGCATACAGGCAGAAAATAAAAGGCTACAAATAATCTATTTACACACAACAATATGAATATAATTATTCCAATGGCAGGTATGGGCACACGCTTGCGACCTCATACACTTACAATTCCAAAACCTTTAATTCCAGTTGCTGGAATACCAATTGTACACAGGCTTGTTGCCGATATTGCACAAGTGTGTAATGAACGTATTAAAGAAATTGCGTTTATTGTGCATCCTGATTTTGGAAAAGACATAGAAAATACATTAATTAACTTAGCACAAACACTTGGTGCAAAAGGAGCTATATACTATCAAAAAGAAGCATTAGGAACAGCACATGCAATACATTGTGCATCAGAATCACTCAAAGGAAATACAATTGTAGCATTTGCCGACACTCTTTTTATTGCTAATTTCACCCTCGACACTTCTAAAGATGCAGTTATTTGGGTACAAAAAGTAAAAGACCCATCAGCATTTGGAGTGGTAAAAACAGATGCTGATGAACGCATAACTGATTTTGTTGAAAAGCCAAAAGAATTTGTTTCAGACCTTGCAATTATAGGAATTTACTATTTTAAACAAGGCGAAGTTTTACAAGAAGAATTACAATATTTGCTCGATAATGACATTCATGTAAACGGTGAGTACCAGCTTACTACAGCTCTTGAAAACATGAAAAAGAAAGGAACGGCATTTTATACTGGCAAAATTGATGAATGGCTTGACTGCGGGAATAAAGATGCGGTAGTGCACACAAATTCAAGACTTTTAGCAAAATATGGTTCGTCATTAGACCCAGATGTTACCATAATAAATTCACAAATTATTGAACCATGTTGTGTACAAAAAGGTGTTACAATTAGTAATTCTATTATTGGTCCAGAAGTAACAATTGGAGCAAATTCAAGTATTGAAAATAGTGTAATTTCTCATTCATTAATTCAAAACAACGCTACCCTTTCACATGTAAATTGCATCAAATCAATGATTGGAAACAATGCACACATTCAACATACACCAATAGATTATAATATAGGAGATTTCACGTGTATTAAGAAATGAAACTAAAACTTCAAAAAAAAGAGAATAATATACTGTTTTACATATTAGTTACACTACTTTTTTTTATATGTATTACTTTCTCTTTTCCTACATTTGCTCAAAAAAACAGTAAAATTCTCTCAAAAAAAGATTCTATTACCCTTGATATACAAAAAAACAAATTTAATGAGTTATTTATTCAAGGGAATTTGCATAAAAACCGGCGTGAATATACCGAAGCACTTGCTCTGTATTATGATTGCTTACAAATAAATAAATCAAGTTCGGCAGTTTTATACGAAATTGCTCAAATACATTTTGTAATGCAAAACTATGAAGAAGCAGAAAAAGCAATTCAAAAAGCCATAAATTTTTCTCCTCAAAATGAAGATTTATATACGTTTCTTGCAAAAATATATGAATCGTGGAATAAACCCGAAAAACATATTCAAACACTTACATTGCTTGAAAAAAAACATCCTAAAAATTTAAATATATCATATACTATTGCAGAACTATATTTTTCTATGGAAAACAATAAAAAAGCAATAGCCACACTCAAAAAAATTGAAAAAAAATTTGGTACCAACGAAACTATATTACGAAACAAAGCACGATATTACGCTTCTGACAAAAACTATTCAAGTGCGATTCAGGAACTTACCACACTTATTTCTCGATATCCACACAAAACAGAATATGTACTTATTCTTGCAAACATACATTCTCTTATACAAGAATATGAAACAGCACTCAATCTTTACAATACAGTTATTCATCAACAAGCGTACACAGATGAAGTAATGATATATAAAGCAGAATTATTTTTTATACAAAACATGCAAGATTCTCTTTTACATACAATTAATTCAATTATTGAAACTAATTCTATACATGTAGAAACAAAACTAAAAGCATTCAATACATTTATACTTTCAACATCTACACATTCAAATTTATACAACGCTCGATTTGATATTGCACAAAAAATGGATTCTTTATATCCAAATAATAACGAAATAAGCCTTGCATTAGCTAATTTGTATTATGAAACAGACAGCCTTCAAAAAAAATCGAAACCGCTCTATTATAAAACACTTTCAAAACCATCAATTAAGTTATATACAAGGCTTATAGAATTAGAAGAACAAGACAACAATGCAGACAGTGCTATTTTTATAGGGCAAACTGCTATTGAAACATATCCGCTTCACATTCCATTTTATATAGCAATTGCCAACAATTATATGCATTTTGGAGCATACACACAGGCTATTGATTTATTAGAATCATCATTACATTTTGCATTTCAAAAAAAATCTAAATCGCAAATTATAAGCACATTAGCACGTGCTTATTTTAAAACACAAAACATAGAACATGCAGAAACATTACTTACACAGGCATACAATTTAGATTCAACGGTATATGAATATCGACAAAATTATGCGTACATTTTTGCACAACAAAACAAAGACTATCAGCATGTTTCTCAATTAGTTGAATTATGTATGCAAGAAAAACCCAATGACAGTAAAAACAACTATATTTCTGCTTTTCTTTTATATAACACACAAAAAATTTCTGAAGCAATACATGTACTTCAAACCATAATACAAAAATATCCAAATGCCGAAAATGTAGAATTTTTAGGCGATTTATTATATCTAAAAAACGAAACACAGCACGCAATAGATGCATGGAATAGAGCAAAGGAATTGGGAGGAACGATTGATATTCAAGGAAAACTGTTATTTTTGCAGAAATAATAAAAATATATGAGTAAGTTTTTTATACTGTTTTTTTGTGTTTTTCTATTTTTAGTATCATGTAGAAGTACTAAAACCAGCACGGTACATAAAGAATTAAAGAAAATTGAAACACAAAATCTTCTTGATTCAATACAATATCAATATGGCAATTATTCCACATTTTCGGCACGGTTTCTTACAAAAATCACAAGCGAAAAAACAATTGAATCAAAAGGAAGCATTCGAATTCAAAAAGACAGTATAATTTGGATAAGTTTATCTCCACTTTTAATTGAAGCATTTCGTTGCAAAATCACGCCAGACAGTGTGTATATTATAAATAAATTATCACGTACCTATTATGCTGGTGAATATCAAGTTTTTCAAGATTTTGTAGGGTTTCCCATATCATTTTCTATACTACAAGCATTTTTTCTCAACGAACTTTGGATATATCCCAATCATTCCGATTCGGCACTTGTGAATATGTTTAATGAATACGAGCCAAATTACAAGAAAAATGAAATTGTATTTAAACAAAAAAATAAAAATCAAAGCAATAAAAAAACATATTCACAAGAATACTCCATTTCTACCGAGGTGCTTCGCCTGTTACAAACAAAAATTGATGATTATACAAAACAAGCGTCTCTTACTTTAAATTATGAAAAATTTATAGATATTGACTCTATTTTTTTTCCACAAAATATATCATTAAAAACGAAACAAAAAGAAATAAAACTCTCTATGTCAATTGAATATAGCAAAATAGAATTTAATGAAAATATCTCGTTTCCTTTTACAATAAACCCTAACTTTACCGCATGGCAATAAAATGTTTTTTTACACGTGTTTTCTTATGTACAGTACTCATTGTAAGCGGTGCTATAGGGACAGTATATGCACAAAATAAAAACATTGATAAAATTAGAGCCGAAGCCGAAAAAACAAAAAAAGAAATTGCGGCAACTAATAGATTAATTCAAGAAGCCGAAAAAACAAAAAAAATTACTGTAGAACGACTTAGTTTACTAAATCAGCAAATTAACTTACGCGAATCGTATTTACTTACAATAACAAGAGAAATTACCGAAATAGAAAAAAACATAACCGTTTCTAAAGCCTTAGTTCGTTCGTTAGAATCGCAACTTGAACAACTACAAAAAGAATATTCATTGATTTTGTTTACATTATACAAAGTACATAATTCATATGATCAGCTTATTTTTGTTTTATCAGCCGATAATTTTAATCAAGCATATAATCGAATTCAATATTTGCATTTTTATTCAAATTATATGATAGAACGTTCAGAGGAAATAACACTATATCAAGACAGTATAAAAAATCATATAAAAACACAGCAAAATTTATTATCGCAAAAAAAGAATTTATTAGGCACAGAACAAAAACAAAAACAACGACTTTCACAAGATAAATCTAAAGAATCACAAGCTTTGCAGCAATTACAATCTCGACAACAAGAATTGAAGAAACAATTGCAACAAAAACAATTACTTGCAAAAAAATTAGACAAAGAAATTGAAGAGTTAATAAAAGAAGCAGCACGTGCCGCAAAAGCTACTCCGCAAGACAATATTATTTCAAAAAATTTTGCCGAAAACAAAGGAAATCTTCCATGGCCCTCGGCTAACGGCAGAATTACTCA
>Ga0265293_10004577_pt1 | contig 24231 bp, 18 predicted proteins | sample Munlanlewell138R_FD_192505 | JGI IMG/M metagenome (GOLD analysis project Ga0265293, IMG submission 192505) | Leachate microbial communities from a municipal landfill in Southern Ontario, Canada - Leachate well 138R | ecosystem: Engineered > Solid waste > Landfill > Unclassified | place: Canada...
GGAACGCTCCGGTAGCATGCCGCTTAATTTTATTGTAGAACTCTGCTATTCCGGCAAGTTTACAAGGGAGGAAGTGCTGAGAAAGATTAGGGGCGGAGGCGGACTGAAGGCTCACCTGGGCACTGCCGATTGCCGGGAGATTGAAAAGAGGATAGCCGCAGGGGACGAGTATGCAAAGCTAATATATGAAGCGATGGGTTATCAGATCGCCAAAGGAATCGGAAACATATGTACAGTTTTTGATGGCCCAATCGATGCAATCATCTTGACAGGCGGGGTGGCTTATTCCAAGATGATCACAGAAATGGTAACGAAGAGAGTTGATTTCATTGCACCGGTCGTATTATTTCCCGGGGAAAATGAGATGGAATCCCTGACCTTGGGAGCGCTACGGATCCTAAGAGGAGAGGAATCAGCCAAAGAATACATCTAAGTCTGCAGCCACAGGGACAGACCCCGTGGTTGATTTTGCCCCCACGGGGTCTGTCCCTGTGGCTGTTTTATAGGTATTTGCCATGTAGCTTTCTTTTTAACCCCCTGGAGAGCCAAAGGATAGGCGCAGACAGCACGAACCAAAGCAGGGTATAGAGTAGACAAACCTGCCCCATAAAATGCAGAGGATAATGAGAATAATCCCAAACATTCCAACCCAAAGCTAGATTGAAGACGCAACCGAACAAAAACTCGATACCGGTTATGACCAGAGCCCCTATGAGGCAACCCTTCCAAAGTGGAAAGGATCTGCTTCCTGTAAATATGTGATAGAGGATAACAAAGCTGAGTCCACCTGCAAAAAACATAGTCCAATGTGTAAACCCACGAAAAAGAATCTCAAGCCCGCTGTAGACTGCTGCTCCCAATACAAAAACAAACATATATTCAAAAGTGCGCGCCATACTTTATCCTCCACAGTTTTATTATTGATATGTGTAGTGTTTGTGGGTGACGCAGAAATTAACAGCTGAAAAATTTTCCGAAATTATATTGTAAAAATACCGCAACTGCGGTATTATGGATGTCGAGCCATAAATCTGCGGGTGTAGTTCAATGGTAGAACGTGGCCTTCCCAAGGCTAAAGCGAGAGTTCGATTCTCTTCACCCGCTCCAAAACAAAAAGCCCATCACTGATGGGCTTTTTGTTTTGGAAGGAATCGAGGAGAATCGAACTCGCAAGCAAAAATCTATAGCCCTTGACAAAATACTGGCATCAACCTAATATTAGACTATATCCAATAGCCTTCTCTCATTTGAAACTGAGGTAGTTGATTATGTCTAATAAAAATAATAGTATGATAGATGCTAATATAAAATGTTCCTGCAAGGGTTATAATCTGGACAAATTGCTCCAGCCTAACATCCTTATTCTGCTTGCAAAGAAGAGTTTACACGGGTATTCAATAATTCAGGCACTAGAAAAAAAGGACCTATTTTTCGGAGAAAAAGCAGACAATACCGGAATCTACCGCACGCTTAATAAGCTGGAAGAAAAGGGTATGATACGATTTGAATGGGAATTGGAAAATACCGGTCCGGCCAGGAAAGTGTATCATATAACTGATGAGGGCCTTACATGCCTCTCCAACTGGATCGTTACCTTGGAGAGTTACCACAAGATCATAGAGGGTATGACGGAAGAGGCAAAATTAATCTTAGATAAATAAGCAAAAGGCCGAATTACGTTAATCCCCTGGCCATATGTAGAGGTGTCTGACATTTATAAAATTGTCCGACACCAAATACAGATGTGTTTAGATATGATCTTCACTATCTGGCCGCTTACCGCTATACTGCTTCGTCAATTTGCTGCTGGAGCTCGGCAATATGTTCGGTCCAACTCTTTACCGCACTCGTGTCACCCTTGTCCTGAGCCTTCCGAAGGGCCTGTTTGTATGACAAAAGCTTAAATTTCATTGTACGCTTGTCCATGAAGTCACCTCCTTAAATAATAATTATACCACATTTTATGCATATATGCAAGAGGAGACAGCTCTTTCCAAGTGAGAATTTTCTTGCTATAATAATACTGTTCCACGATTTGTAAAAGGAGGCAAAATGACGATTCTACGAATAGAGAACCTTTGTAAAAGCTATCAAATGGGTGAGGTGGAAGTAAAAGCTCTGACCGATGCCACCTTCGATATCAATAAAGGAGAATTTGTAGTAGTTCTAGGCCCCAGCGGTTCCGGCAAGAGCACGCTGTTGAACATCATCGGGGGTATGGATTCTCCTAGCTCAGGGAAAGTGTTTTTCAAAGGAGAGGAAATCACCGGGTTTGATGAAAAGAGACTTACGGAATTCAGACGCAGCCGTGTGGGTTTCGTCTTTCAGTATTACAACGTCATGGCCAGCCTCACTGCAGAGGAAAATGTGGAGCTGGCAATGGAAATCGTCGAAGACCCATTATCAGTAGACGAAGTGATTCAAGCCGTGGGCCTGGGAGAGAGGAGAGATCATTTTCCATCCCAATTGAGCGGTGGGGAACAACAGAGGGTTTCCATAGCGCGGGCGATAGCAAAAAACCCGGAGCTGCTCCTCTGCGATGAACCTACAGGTGCTCTGGACTACGATACAGGAATTGCAATTATGTCCCTGCTCCGCAAGCTGAACCGGGAAATGGGAAAAACCCTCATCGTCATCACGCACAATTCGGACATCGCCCTAATGGCAGATCGTGTGATACGAATGAGAAGCGGCGAAATCACTGAGGACACTGTCAACCTAAACCCTGTTAGCGCAGAGGAGATTAAGTGGTAATGGCCAAATTGGATCTCATGCTGCTTCGCATGATTAAAAACTCCAAAAGTCAATTCCTTGCCGTCTTGATTATTATCGTGGTGGGCATTTGCGTATATACCTCTATGAACATGGCGTCCGATAACCTAGGCCACACTTTAGACAGCTATTATGAAGAGAATAGATTTCCTGACCTCTTCGTTCAGGTCATGGGTGTTCCTGTGCAAGAAACGGAGCGGTTGCAAGGCATTGCGGGAGTGTCTGATGTCTCGGGCACCCTCACCATGGACGTACCGGTTCTTTCCGCCGACACAGAGAGGCGCAAAACCTTGCGTTTGTACACTACGAAGGGAGACCCACGGGAGCTGAGCGGGTCTATCTTATTAGAAGGCAGACCGCTATCCCAAGGAAGGAAGGAGATCTGGCTCATCAGCCAGTATGCGAAAGCAAATGGAATTGTGCCCGGAGATGAAATCCGAATCCAGGTTTCCGGGATGGACCACACTCTAACGGTAGTTGGCGTTGTGGCCAACCCTGAATTTATTTACCTCATAGAAAATGCCCAGTCCATTATGCCCGACGAAAGCAACTTTGGTGTGGGGTATCTGTCGGAAGCTACAGGGCGCATGATTATGGGTGAAGGTCAGAACTACAATTATATTCGGATCGAATATGAGCCCGGAGTGGATGAAGAAATATTGACTGAGGCGGTGGAAGAACAACTCAAGCCATATGGGATCAACAGCGTTACGAAGCGTGAAAATCAATTGAGCAATGCGATCATGCAGGAGGAATTAAATAGTTTGACCATGATGTCCGACTCTCTACCTTTTCTTTTTCTTTTCACTGCAGGTTTTATCCTCGTGATGATCTTATCCCGGATGGTTAAGAATGACCGACTTAAGGTTGGTGTCCTGAAAGCCATCGGATATGGAAACAAGCCCATACTGTTGCATTATACGAAGTATGCTATAGTAGTTGGGATTATCGGCGGACTTTTAGGCAGTTCCCTGGGTATGGCTTTGGCCGGAGCGATGACCAAGCTGTACTTAGAGTTTTTTAACCTGCCCCTGTTAAGGCTTGAATTCGATATTACCTATATTTTCACAGCTATACTTTTGACAGCGCTATTCTGCGTTGTTTCCGGTATAATCGGAGCAAGGGGTGTGCTAAAGATTGCCCCTTCCGATTCCATGCGGGAGGAACCGCCCAAAAAGGGCAAGCGCATTCTGCTTGAGCGGGCCCCCTTTGTCTGGAAGCGGTTTTCTTTCAGTCGCAAGCTGGTCATGAAGAATATTTTCCGGAATAAAAAGCGTACCATTTTTGTAATCACCGGTGTGACGCTGACTTACGGGATGATGATGTTTACTGTGACAATGCCGGAGGTAGTCGATCAGTTGATGAACCAGCACTTCACAGAGTTTCAGAGGATGGACTACAATATTGGGTTTTATAAACCCACTGATGAGAGTGCGGTTGGTGATTTGTACCATTTGATTGACATAGACTATGCAGAAGGAAAAGTCGAATTTCCATTTGAATTATCCAGAGGTCACAAGAAGCAATCTGTGAACATTCTGGGGCTGGAGAAGGATACGCGCTTTTATTCCTTTAAGGATGCGGGAGATAAGCCGGTGTACGTCCGGGAGGGCGGGATTTTGCTATCGGAAAACCTGGCGAAATCATTGAATGTCGGAACGGGTGATAACATACAGATTAAGAGCTTCCTTACGGAGAAAACGGAACTTGACCTGCCAGTTGCCGGGGTGATAAAACAGTCTCTCGGCATGAACGCCTACATGGAAATCGATGAAATGAGAAAGCGGTTGCTGGAGGAGGGCATGGTTACCGGGGTTTTTTTGGACTCCGGTGATGATGCAATTTCGGAAAAGCTACTGAAAGCCGCAAATATTGCTTCGGTTATGTCCACGCAGGATATGCGAGATGTTTATGAAGAATATATGGAATTGATTATTGTCAGTATCGGTTTTATGCTGTTTTTTTCCGGAATTATCGGATTCTGTATCGTGTACATTTCTACCATGATCAGCATCAGTGAGCGGGAAGGCGAGTTTTCATCCCTGCGGGTTCTGGGTTTTACAAAGATGGAGATTTTCCGGATGATACGCAGAGAAAACAATATGATTACGGTGATAGGAATCTTGGCGGGAATCCCCGTTGGGTGGATGTTTTGCAAATACAGTTCAGAGGTTTTCAGCACGGATATCTACAGCCTGGATATGATGCCAACCCTTGGGACGGCAATATGGGCAGGTGTTTTTACAGTTGGTTTTGTGGTATTAGCGCAGCTTGCAACCTATCGAAAAATACGGAAGCTGGATTTCCTGCAAGCCTTGAAAAATAGAGCCGGATGAAGAATAGGAAAGACTGGAAAGGATGGTTACCCCATGAAAAAAGATAAAAAGAAAAGATGGATCATTGCGATCGTATTGCTTTTCGTGCTCGTAGCGTCTGCCATTGGCATGCTTTATACGGGAGGGGTCGAGGCAGAGGTGGTGTCAGTAGACAAAGGGCCGGTCCGAAAGCTGATTAAAGAAACGGGCACAGCGGAATCTGGTAATGCAATCGTCATTGCCTCCAATTTTTCCGGGGAAATTAAAGGTGTCATCGTAGCGGAAGGTGACTCTGTCAATGCAGGGGATCTTCTGCTCACAGGGGATGAGAGCGTGGCGCAGTTGGATTTGAAGAGCCTCCGAGCGCAGCTGTCCGGTTTGGAAGTCTCCCATGGAAGGGCTAGAGAAGCGGTGAGCAAGAACAAGATCCTCTATGATCAGGGTGCTTTGAGTCGGGAGGAGTACGATGCGGCAATGGCCGCGGAAAAGGAATTGGCAGCTCAGGTATCTTCCTTGCGCTACTCCATAGAGAGCTTTGCAAAAGCTTCCGGGGCTTCGGGAGTCACGGCACCAATCCATGGGACGATAACCGAGGTCTACGCCAAGGAGGGAGAGTATGCGGTGATCGGCGCAGGTCTGTTTGAAATTTCGGACTTGCAAGATCTGTATATAGAAGTGGATCTAATTGCAGGGGATGCAGATAAGGTGGAAGTGGGAGATCAAGTCCTGGTTTATGCAGGGGACAGCGGCGGTCTCCCTGCCACGGGCAGCAGCGTCCGCCGCATCCATCTAAAAGCCAGGGAAGAGCTGTCGGGTCTTGGAATCATGCAGAAGAGGGTCAAAGTTGAAATTCAGATGGAGCCCACGATTTCACTGCGGTTGGGCAGCGATGTGGATATTGAAATTGTCATAGATGAGACGGAAAATACACTGCGAGTTCCGGTGAGCGCGGTTTTCAAGCTGGATGGGGACCACTATGTCTTCGTTGCAGAGGACGGCAAGGCTCGTATGCGGCAGGTCGAAATAGGATTGGAAGGCGATGACCATATTGAAATAGTATCCGGTTTGGCGGTAGGGGAAATGGTGATACGTTCGCCGGGAAACGAAATAGAGGATGGCGTTCGAGTTAATTAGGGAAGCAGGGGGACGGTTCTTTTGCTTCCTCTTATCCTGCTTAAGGAAGCAAAAGAACCGTCCCCCTGCTTCCTTCCTCCGGTTGCAAATTTGGCCGTAAGATGAGATAATAGATTATAATATTCTGACAAATGTCCACGTATATTGACGTTCTAGGAGATTGACAATGAATATCAAAGAAATCGCTCGCCGAGCAGGAGTATCTGTTGCAACGGTGTCCCGAGTTTTGAACCACCCCGAGACGGTGGCTCCAAAGACCCGTCAACGCATCCTTACGCTCATGGAAGAGATGGACTACAAGCCCAACTGGTTCGCCAGAGGTTTGAATTTTAATAAAACAGACACCATTGCTTTGCTGATACCAAATATCATGAACCCAGCTTACGTGGAGGTCGCAGAAGGCGTGGAGTCCGTAGCAAACCAAAAAGGCTACACAGTGCTCCTCGGTATCACTGAAGGTGAGGAGAAAAAGGAGAGGAAATATATACAGACTCTCATCGACCGCCATATTGACGGCGTTATTTTAGTGTCCTCATTACTTAACAACGATGACTTAAATCACATGAAACAGCAAGGGATCGCCGTGGTACTGATAGGAGAAAACAGCGACAATTCTCCTGAGCCGATCGTTCGTATCGACTGTTGTGCCGCTGCTTATCAAGCAGTACAGCACCTGCTCAATAGCGAACATAAGTACATAGCCCTAATCTACGGAAAAGCCCCTGCAATGGAAAACAAGAGAAAAATAGAAGGGTACAAAAACGCTCTCAAAGAAGCGGGCATTGCCTTGAGAACGGACTTTCTGATCCGGGAAGAAAACACCATTGAAGGTGGCTACGTAGCCACCAGAAAACTGCTGGCATTGAAGAAACCGCCCCGCGCTATTTTTACCAGCTCGGATTTGCTGGCCTTCGGTGTCATCGACGCTCTGCGGGATTCGGAACTACGCATTCCCGAAGATGTGGCCGTCATGGGCTTTGATAATATTCGCATGTCCAGCCTGATGGTACCGAAACTCTCCACCGTTGCCAAACCCCTTCATAAAATGGGGCTTTCCGGAGCCAGGCTACTCCTCGATGTCATCGAGAGTGGACGAAACGGCGACATGGTCATGAAGGAAATCATACTCCAATCAAAGTTAAAAATACGAAAGTCCTGTGGACATAAAGAGAGAATAAAAGAAATATTTTAAAGTAGTGCAAGGAGCAGACTATGAAAACCAATTTTTTAGGGTTATCGCTGAAGAGCCCTATAATTGTAGCCGCGGGACCGTGGAATCGCGATGGTGAAAGCATCCGGAGAAGCCTGGCAACGGGGGTTGGTGCAGTGATCACGGAAACCATCGTCAGCGATCCCATCATCGATGTAAAACCCCGCATAGCCTACGACGGCCTCGGCGCTCAAAATATTCGCTTGTTCAGCGACGTGCAAATCGAGGGCTGGGAGCGGGAAATGGACATTGCTAAAAGCAACGGCGGCGTCGTAATCGCAAATGTTTCTGCCCACACCCCTTCGGAATTGGCGTATTTAGCGGTTAAGATGGAAAAATACGGCGCCGACGGTATTGAACTAGGGCTCTCCACCCCAATGGGAGTGGACCTTGAAGTGGTAGCGTCCCATCCGGAAGAAGTGTACGAAATGACACGTTATGTGGTGGAAAACGTTAAAATTCCTGTCATGGTCAAGCTTTCACAGAATGTTACCAACCTTCCCAGAGTTGCCAAGGCTGTTCAAATGGCCGGAGGCTCCGCTGTCTCCGCTATCAATGCCATTCGCTGTATTTTAGGTGTGAATATCCAAACCATGGAGCCCTTGCTCCCCACTTACGGCGGTTATTCCGGTGTTCCTATCAAACCCCTGGGGCTTGCATCGGTAGCTTCCATTGCTCAAACCGTGGACATTCCCATCTGTGGAATCGGAGGGATTGATTCCTACAAAAACGCGTTGGAATACATCATGTTAGGCGCTTCGGCAGTACAGGTAGGCACGGCGCTAATGATCAAGGGTCGCGATTGTATCACGCAAATGGTGGAAGACCTGGACCGTTGGGGCGAAGAAAACAACATCAACAATGTCAAAGAAATTCGCGGCAAAGCCTTAAGCAAGCTAAAATCCTTTGAAGAAATTAAAACTGACCCGCTCACCTGCCATGTGGACAATCAAATCCCTTGCATCACAGATTGCAACATGTGCATAGAGGCATGCATGTACGGCGCTGTCAGCAGGCTTGAAGATGGCGGAATTCATATCGACCCTCAGAAGTGCACGGGTTGCGGGCTTTGCACTTTCCTCTGTGAACCGAAAAAGCTGTATCTGAAATGGTGATTAAATGGTAATTCACAGGTAGCGAGAACCAAGACTTTTCGCACTGTTCATGAAATTAACGAAATTTGTGCAGAATTTCAACTAATAGGTGAATGCAAGCTATGATTCGTTCAATTTTGCTCAAAATTTCAATTAATACGTGGAAAGATGGGACAAAATAGCGAAAGAATCACATACTACTTGAAATTCTGCACATCTGGCCGACAAGAGCATATACCCCACCCGGAGCTGAGCCCAAGATTTCAACTGCTCCAGGCAAAATTAGTTGTTTCAATTTTCTATTATTTCGACCAATTCTCTTGCATATTGTCGAAGAGATGGTACAATGTAAATACCATGTAACTGGTTACAACACTATCGGATATAGATCGATATCCGTTAAGATGTTAAGCAATCCGTAGTAAGGAAGGAGTGAGATGCGTTGAGTAAGGTAGATAAGAGGAAGTACACCGACGAGGCAGATTATGGCTACAATCTCAGAACAGCAAGAGAAGAAGCGATGAGGTGCCTCCTGTGTATTGACGCCCCTTGCAGCAAAGGCTGCCCTGCCGGAACAGATCCGGGAAGTTTCATCCGTTCCATTCGATTCAATAATGTGAAGGGTGCTGCCGAAACGATCCGGAAAAACAACATTTTAGGAGGATCCTGTGCAAGGATTTGCCCCTACGATCGGCTTTGCGAAGAAGAATGCAGCAGATGCGGAATCGACAAACCGATTCAGATCGGCAGACTTCAGAGATTCGCAGTCGAGCAGGAAAAAGCATTAAAGATGAAAACACTGGAAGCTCCCAAGAAGAAGAAACCCTTCAAGGTTGCTTGTGTAGGTGCCGGCCCCGCTTCATTGGCCTGTGCCGCAAAGCTTGCTCAAGCAGGCTATCAAGTTACTATTTATGAGGAGAAGGACAAAGCCGGAGGTGTTCTGACCTATGGAATCACACCGAGCCGTCTTCCCGAACATGTAGTAGCTTTCGATGTGAAAACAGTTAAAGATCTGGGTGTAAAGTTTGTATTCAACACCAAAGTAGGAAAAGATGTAGATCTCAATGAGCTGGGCTTCGATGCCGTATTTATTGGTGCCGGGCTTTGGGGAACCACGCTTCCCAATATCCCCGGAATCGACAAAAAAGGCGTTTGGACAGCCATCGATTTCCTGAAAGAAGGCAGAACGAAAAAAGAGAACTTCTACCCCGGCGACAATGTAATCGTCATCGGCGGCGGCGACGTAGCTGTGGATTGCGCGGTTACCGCCAAGCTCTTGGGTTCGAAGAATGTACATATTGTCTACAGAAGAACCATTGAAGAAGCTCCCGCAAATATGACTGAATTCCAGTATGCACTTTCTCTAGGAATCGGCATGACCACCAACATGGCTCCGGCTGAAGTTCTGGGAGACAAGAAAATTGACGGAATGGCATTCAACGGTCGTGACGGCGTTTCCGGCTTGAAGCTCAAGGCAGATGCGGTAGTATTTGCCATCGGACAGAAACCCGAGGACATGACAGCTATAGCAGGGGTCAAGGTCACGGAAAAAGGTAGAGTCAAAGCAACTGCCAGCGGCAAGACCAACCTAGCAAAGGTCTTTGCAGCGGGCGACGTTGTAAATGGCGGAAAGACAGCGGTTGAGGCCGTTAAAGAAGGAAAAGATGCGGCTGACAGCATCATTGCCTACCTTGCAAAGAAAGAAGGTGTGAAATAAGATGGCTGTTAAGAAAGATTTATCGATTGAATATATGGGCGTAAAGTGCGAGAATCCGTTCTTCCTTTCCTCCTCACCGGTAGGCGGCAACTACGACATGGTTGCAAAAGCTTTTGAGACAGGATGGGGGGGCGTCTTCTTCAAGACCATAGGTATCTTTGTAGCGGACGAGTGCTCACCCAGATTCGACCAAAATGACAAAGCGGGTCTTCCATGGATCGGTTTCAAAAACATGGAGCAGATTTCAGACAAACCCACAGAGAAGAACTTCGAGTTCCTTTATAAGCTTAAGAAAGATTATCCTGATAAAGTAGTTGTCTCCAGTGTAATGGGTAGCTGTGAAGAGGAATGGGTGCAGTTGGGCATTATGTCCGAGCAGGCAGGTGCAGACCTGATCGAGTGTAACTTTTCCTGTCCCCAGATGACAAGCCACGCCATGGGTTCCGACGTAGGAACAAACCTTGAACTGGTTGAGCAGTATTCAAGAGCCATTTCCAGGGTTACCAAGCTTCCAGTCATTGCAAAGATGACACCGAATATCACAATTATGGAACCTGCAGCTATTGCAGCTATTAAGGGCGGCGCAAAGGGCATTTCTGCCATCAACACGGTGAAATCTATCACCAGCATGGACTATGAGAATATGACAGGTATGCCGGTTGTCAACGGCGTTTCCTCCATCTCGGGCTATTCCGGCACAGCAGTGAAGCCCATCGGTATGCGCTTTATCGCAAACCTAGCCTCTTGTCCGGATCTTGCGGGTGTTCATCTCTCCGGTATCGGCGGCATTGAATCCTGGAACGACTGCCTTGACTACATGTTAGTTGGCGCCAGAAACATTCAGGTTACTACGGCTGTTATGCAGTACGGTTATGAAATCGTAAAAGACATGATCAACGGCATGGCTCACTTCATGGATGAAAAGGGCATCGATGACATCTCCAAATTAGTCGGAATGGCTCTTCCAAATCTGGTTCCGGCCGAAGAATTGAACCGTGACTTCAAAGTTATCCCCAAAATCGACAACAAAAAGTGCGTTGGCTGTGGCAGATGCTATGTATCCTGCTATGATGCAGCTCACCAGGCTATCGATTGGGACGACAAGAAGAGAAGACCTTCCATCAATGACGAGTGCGTAGGCTGCCATCTCTGCCTCAACGTCTGCCCAGTCAAGGATTGCATCCTGCCGGGCGAGATTAAGTGGAAGGAAGGCAGAAAGCCGGTCGATATCAAGGTCAAGCAGGATTACGTCTAATCCAAGTCTGATTTAGGTACATATAATTATCAGCCAGCCACGAGAGTAATCCGTGGCTGGTTTTTTGGTGCGCCCGGCATGGGCGTAATCTATAGATTAAAGTCCTAAACCCAGTGAAAGTTTTCACTTCACCGAAATCAGTAAGTTGTACAGGAAATAGTTGTTTTGCTGCTACCTGTACAACTCAGACCCATAGTTATACAGGTTACGATATTATAGCTAGAAAACTGTACAACTCCGGGCCATAGTTATACAGGTTATGATATTATAGCTAGAAAACTGTACAACTCGGGGCCATAGTTATACAGGTTATGATGCTATAGGCAAAAACCTGTACAACTTTCCTGCGATTAGGCCCGTAAAAGAGAGCATTTGCCTTGTGGAGAGCAATAAGTTATACAGGAAGTTTGTAGTACTGACGATTACCTGTACAACTCCCAGCCATAGTTAAACAGGTTATGATGCTATAGGCAAAAACCTGTACAACTCGTAGAATAACCAAAGGCAAGTATTGACATATATGTAACTAATAATGTATAATAAGTAAATAAATGGGTGCAAGCTAAAGCTAATCATGCAGCACCTCCAAATAAGTCGTATAGGTATTTTAGAAATATTGCAATTCATGGTTCCGGCAATGAGCGGTTAAGTAGGAATAATGATTCTGAAAGGATGTATTGATGTTTAGTAATAGTATTCAAAATATTATAAGTTTGAAGGAATTTCATGAGCAACTTGTTGAAAGATATATGATTGAGCTTCAAGAGTTGCCTGACGGAAGCCTCTGCTGTAAACGAAATAAAGGGAAGGTGTATCTATACCATTATCAATACATACAATCTCCGGATGGTTCGGGCACGGCCATAGAGATGCAGCGATACCTTTCTAAAGAAGAAGATGAACTAAAGGCTGCCTTAAAACGTCGCCGTTTTATTCAGGAAAGCTTGCCAGATCTATATGCTATTATTGATGCTGCGAAAACATTCCTGAGGATATATAAACCTTATAATCCTCAGGCAGTTGCAAACAGCTTACCTGTGGCATATGCTGATATACCCTTTTGTCCTGTAAAAATATATAAAACCCCGCCAAATAGCAAAGTTCGGATTCAAGATATTGAGGAGTGGAAAAGTAAGCCTTTTGAGAAGAGTGAAATATTTCCGGAAAATTTGAAACACGGCACCAGTAGCGGTATCAAAGTTAGGTCAAAATCCGAATGCATCATTGCCGAACTTTTGGAGGCGAAAGGAATTCCCTTTCGTTATGAGGCTGCTCTGAAGTTGAATGAAAAGACTTACTATCCGGACTTTACAATCTTGAGGCCAAAGGACGGGAAAATTGTGTATTGGGAGCACTTTGGGATGACAGATGACACAGGATATAATAATACTATGATGCAGAAATTGGTTGCTTACAACCGTTTTGGCATTACACTGTGGGATCAGCTAATCACAACATTTGAAGGCAAGGATGTCTCGATCGATGTCCAGCACATTAATAAAGTTATACAGTTGTTGATTTTGTAACAGAGGCAGAAACGCAGGAACTTGGTTTCGTATTACCTGTTTCGAATTTTCTTTAGTTCGACCCTACGCAAAACAAACAAGGCTACAGCGGCGATAAAGCAGATAATACCCACAACTCGCCAGGCTTCGGGAATGGTATGACTCATTAGAAAGTAACCCATGGTAAGAGGGCCTATGGCTCTACCCGTACCCTGCACGATGTCAAAGATCGATTGGAACCTAGCTCTGTGAGTGACGGGCGAGTGATTTGCTATGTAAACACCGGTGTTTGTAGCCGATACGATTTCTCCGAAAGTCCAGACCGCGGTAAGGATATAGAATACGGCCAAATGGCCGGCAATGCCGTAGAGTCCAAAACCAAGCATGTAGAGAACGCCTGAAATGCTCATATTGAGAAGGGGGCTGTTCCTCTTGGTAAAAAGCACGAGAAAAGGCGTCATTAACACTACCACAACGCAATTGAGAGAGCAGAGGATGCCAAAATACTTTGCACCGGCACTGATTCCGAAAAGATCCTCCATCTGGAGAGGAAGCATGAAGGAAACCTGGCTGTAGGAAAAGGCTAATGCAGATGCGCAGATACCGAAGCAGATCAGAATAGGGGAGCGTAGCATAATGCGAAGCATAGAATCATTACTGGCGGCCTCTGCCTGCCTGTCAGTATCATCTGCAATCCGTTTCATATCCTCCTCTCCGGGCTTCGTATCTTTAATGAAGGTAAAGATCAAAGTCAGAGCGATGAGGTTGAGAATTGCTTCGCCCCAAAAAATCCAGGGCGTGTGATTCTCAAACATGAAACCTGCGGCCATAGGGCCGATTGCACCCCCGATATTAATGCCCAAATAGACCAGTGAAAAGGATTCCTGCCGGTTTACAGGTGCCGTCAAATCCATCATCATAGCTGCCAGAATCGGCATCGACATATTCATGAAAAAGAAAGCCACAAGTAAAAGGTAAATTACCGTAGAGGACTCGGAAAGAAAGCCTGCCGACAGCAATGCCATGTCGGAGCAAACCATTGCCACCAAATATGTATTCTTTCGGCTGAACCGATCCGCTAGCTTTCCCCCGATCATAGCTGCGGGAATATAGGAAAGGGACACGATGAGGAGAAACTTTCCAATGTCCAGTTCTGAAAAACCGAGCCTGCTGCTGAGGAACAAAGTAAGAAAAGGGTACACAAACATACCCATGGCACTTATGATCCTTGCCAAGAGTATGATGTAGACCTGGTGGGGCAACCCCTTATACTGTGTTAACATGCGCATGGAGATATTATAGCACTAAAGAGGCCAAGTGATAATAGCGTAAAAATAATATTTCGGGCCGTAAAATGCTAAAATCAGGACCGTCAAACCAATACAATATGTTATAATAAAACCAACCACAGGGACAGACCCTTTGGATGCTTTTGCACCCACAGGGACAGACCCTTTGGCATGAGAGGCATTAATTTGAACCTCTTGATTACGAAAACAACCATGGGGTCTGTCCCCGTGGTTGCAAAACAGACACAATTTGTTAGGAGGAAAAGGAATGAAGATCAAGTTTTTAGGTGCAGCAACATCCGTAACCGGCTCCTGCCATCTGATTACAACAGAAAAGAGCAAGATACTAATAGACTGCGGTCTGTTTCAGGGTAATGATGACTTGGAGGAACTAAACTGGGAACCATTTGATTTCGATCCGGCTGAACTGGATATTGTTCTGATCAGCCACGCACATATTGACCATAGTGGGAGAATTCCCTTGCTTGTAAAGCGGGGATTCAACGGTAAGATATACTGCAGCGATGCTACCGCGGATCTACTGGGTGTTATGCTGAGAGACAGCGCTTACATTCAGGAGAAAGAAGCTGAGTGGAAGAATAATAAAAACAAGCGAGCGGGAAGGCCCCTGGTAGAGCCTCTCTACACAATCAAGGATGCGGAAACGGCATTGCGGCAACTCGAGCCGGTGCTCTACGACCAGTTACTGGAGGCCTCTGAGGACGTTAAAGTGGTCTTTAACGACGCAGGGCATATCTTAGGATCCTCTATCGTCGAACTCTTTATAAAGGAAAATGGAGATTCATCAAAGCTGGTGTTTAGTGGAGATTTGGGCATGAAAGACAAGCCCATTCTCAAGGATCCGACCATAATTAAAAAAGCGGATTTTTTGGTTATGGAAGCCACTTACGGCAATCGCGTTCACGAGGATAACGCAGCCAGCATAGATACTCTGATCGATGTAATACTGAAAACCATACGTCGAGGCGGGAATGTCATCATTCCTTCCTTTGCCGTGGGACGTACCCAGGAGCTGATTTACTTGTTTAATCGTTTCTACGAGGAGCATGTGGAATACAGAGAGGCCCTAGACAAGATCATGGTGTATGTGGACAGTCCAATGGCTACCTCTGCAACGGAAGTCTTCCGCAGAAACGCTCAAGTGTTTGATGAGGAAACCAAAGCTTACATATTAAATGGAAACAATCCTCTGGACTTTAAAAATCTGAAATTTACCAGGTCCAGTGAAGATTCGAAAGCATTGAATCTGGATCCGGAACCGAAAATAATTATATCTGCCAGCGGTATGTGCGAGGCGGGGCGGATTAAGCACCACCTGAAGCACAATATATGGAACCCAAAGGCCAGCATCGTATTTGTAGGTTACCAGAGTGTAGGGACCTTGGGAAGATCCATTGTGGACGGAGACAAGCAAGTATCCATCTTCGGTGAGAGGATGCAAGTGGAAGCAGAAATACATAATCTTCAGGGTTTTTCCGGTCATGCGGACAGAGACGCGCTCATGGAATGGGTAGGTAGCTTTCAAAAACCACCCCATCAGATTTTCCTTGTGCACGGCGAAGAAGATGCAAAAAAAGAGTTGGCCGAATCCATCCGGAACGCCTACGGCTATAATTGTATCGATGTACAGCAGGTGTCGGAATACACCCTCTCTAAGGACGGTGCTGTGACAAGAGAAGATCTTGAATCGAGGATTGTCAGCCCCGAATCCTTGTGGGACATCAAAAAGAATATGTTTAATATTCATGATGAATTAGTAAAGGTGCTATACAATACGCACCTTGCTGTCAGCAGCGTTTCTCCGGAACAGGTTGTGGATATCAATAACATCATTCTGCAGATCCAAAAGAATATTCTTAACCTGGGGTCTACTGTGACACGTGAAAAGGATCCTTATATGGAGCCTGCAGATGATCAAATAGCTATTTAAGTCTCTACCGAATAATAAAAAGCAGCCACGGGGACAGACCCCGTGGCTGCTTTTGCCCCCAGGGGGACAGACCCCCCTGTTTTTTTATTATCAAAGATGAGAAAATTGTATCACTTTTGTGTCAGAAATCTTTTCAATCTGTTTCATCTATGATATGCTAATAGCAAATGTATCTCACATTTTAAGTACTTACAAATTATTTTTCAAAAATGATAAGGGGGCTATTATGTCACTGTTAGGAGATATCGCTCCGAGCGTACAGCAAGTGGCAGAAGCCATTGCTATCGCAGTCGGCGTAGAGGTTGAGATCGTGGATGACGAGCTCACTATCATCGGCGGCACCGCTATCTATCAACATAGGATCGGCATGAAAGAGGAAGGTGGTCAAGTTGACGGCAATTTCCTCTATGCGAGAGTAATGCGTACCGGAGTGACGGAGTATATCGAAGATGCGTTAAATTATCAGTATTACGACAGCGTTGTACCTGAGGGTGAAGACCGTGAGCTGGCGGAGATTTGCACGCCTATTAAATTAGACAATCGAGTTCTGGGCGTTATCGGTATGATTGCTATCAATGAAAAGCAAAAAGCCATCCTGTTGGACAGAAAGAGGCGGATGGTGGGATTTGCTGAGAAAATGGCAGATTTGCTGGCCGCAAAGGCTGCTCAGAAGGAAACCCTGGACAGTAGCGAGACTCTGGTAAATGAGGTCACAACCGTACTTGAAACTACCCATGAAGGGATTTTTGCTATTGATAAAAAAGGCTATATCGTCCGCTGTAACAGCATGGCTGAAGTCCTTTTCAACTCAACCAAATCTGACATTGTAGGGAGCCATATCAGCAAATTCATGTTGGGTTCTCCCGCTTTAGAGGTACTGCGTTCCGGTGTCGGCTACACCGAGAATGAGGAGCTATACACCAATGGACGAGAAAAGCTCCACTTCATCGTAACGGCTAAGCCAATGATGAAAAACAATGAAATTGCAGGAGCTGTCATATCCTTCCGGGACATTGTGGAAGCTCAAAAGCTTGTATACAACATCAACAATAGGGCCTATAAATACACCTTTAATGACATTATCGGCAACAGTGACCCCATCCGAAGGGCGATCAACCAGTCCCTCCTAACTGCCAGAGGCAACTCCACCGTGCTGATCACCGGTGAGAGCGGAACGGGCAAGGAGATGTTTGCAAAAGCGATCCACTACTCTAGCGCAAGGGGCAAAGGGCCGTTTATTACTGTGAACTGCGGAGCAATTCCTGAAAACCTCCTAGAAAGCGAACTCTTCGGCTACGAAAAAGGGGCCTTTACCGGCGCCAACGACAAGGGCAAAGTAGGCAAGTTCGAACTGGCAAACGCAGGCACCATTTTCCTTGACGAAATAGGAGATATGCCTCTCCACCTGCAGGTCAAAATCCTCCACGTCCTGCAGAATATGCGGTTTGAACGAGTAGGGGGCAACAAGACCATCATCGTGGACCTGCGCATAATAGCCGCCACAAACAAAGATCTGGAGCAAATGATCAGAGACGGAACCTTCCGTGAGGATCTTTATTATCGCCTTTCCGTCATTCCGCTGAATATCCCGCCCCTACGGGAGCGCAAGGAAGATATCAAGATGCTCATGTACCATTTTCTCGAGAAATACAATACTTTTATGAATAAACGAATTACAGGCTTTTCTCCCGCGGTGGAATCCGCATACCGGGATTACGACTGGCCGGGAAATGTGCGTGAACTAGAAAATGCAGTAGAGTACGGGGTTAACATGGCCTTTGGCGACCAGATCGGTATGGACGCGGTGCCCGCCAGATTACTGAGGTCCGACATGGGTGTTATCCTGGCCAACGACAACCTGACTCTCGGAGAGCAGATGAAGCACCTGGAGAGAGAAATCATATCAAATAAGCTTAGGAAATATGGTAGCTCCGGAAGCGCCAAGGATAAGGTAGCCAAAGAGCTCGGTTTGTCGAGAGCAACCCTTTATCGGAAGTTGGCTGAATTGGAGATCCACTAGCAGAACGGAGTGTGCATTTAACAAATAGGTTTTGTATATGTCGGTATGGAAATTGCATATAAAATAATCAGTTAAGGCAATCTGCTCGAACTCTGTGACATATAGGTGTAAGCATCTTAGGTGTTACAGAGTACTAATATCGCATATCGCAGAATGAAAAATAAGGAGGAAATCGCAAATGTTAAGAAATGCATTACCAAAAGTTGTCACACCTCTTCCGGGGCCCAAAGCGCAAGCCATTATCGACAGACGTGGGAAAGCTATGCCCAATGCCATTAAGTGCATCTATCCCTGCGTCATCGAAAGAGGCGAAGGGGCCATGTTTGAAGATGTTGACGGAAATGTGCTAATGGACTGGATCGGTGGAGTCGGTGTCTTGAATATCGGCTACAGCAACGAAAAAGCCATTGAAGCTGTGAAGACTCAGAGCGAAAAATATTTCCATGCAATGATGAACATTATTACCCATGAGGGTTATATCGATTTAGCTGAAAAGCTGAATGAGATAGTGCCGGTAAAAGGCGATTCCAGAAAGACCATGCTGGTAAACAGCGGCGCAGAAGCGGACGAAAATGCTGTAAAGATTGCCAAGAGCTACACGGGTAGACCTAACATCATCGTTTTCACAGGCGCTTTCCATGGCAGAACGGCTCTCACCATGACCATGACGGCGAAAAAGGCGTATGCGGTTGGCATGGGACCCTTCCCCGATGGTATTTACAGAGCTGAATTCCCCTACCTTTACAGAGCTCCAGGCGAGATGACAGAAGATGAAGCTATCGCTTATTATGTAAAGAAACTGGAAGAGATTTTCGTGGACGCATCCCCTGCGGAATACGTGGCAGCTATCGTAGTAGAACCGATTCAGGGCGAAGGTGGTTTCGTACCGGCTCCCATTGAATGGGTCAAGGCTGTTAGAAAGATCTGCGACGAGAAGGGCATTCTCCTGGTTGCTGACGAAGTTCAAACCGGCTTTGCAAGATCCGGCAGAATGTTCGCATCGGAATATTGGAAAGAAGCCGGCGCTGCTCCGGACATTATTACCCTTGCCAAATCCATCGCAGGCGGCATGCCTCTCAGTGCAGTGGTTAGCAGCACGGAAATCATGGATGGTGTAACAGGCGGAACCATTGGTGGAACCTACTGCGGAAATGCAGTGGCTTGCGCTTCAGCTCTGGCTGTCATCGATGAGATGGAAAAGGAAGACTATCCCGCAAAGGCCAGAAGGATTGCGGATAAAATCATGACAACATGGAACGAGTGGAAAGAAAAATATGAAGTAATCGGTGATGTTCGCGGTGTTGGCTGCATGGCGGGTGTGGAATTCGTCACAGATAAGAAGTCCAAGGCTCCCAACGCTAAGCTCGTAAACGACATCGTGAACTATGCGGTGCAAAAGGGACTCTTGTTAGAGAGTGCAGGCACATACGGAAACGTAATTCGCTTCCTGGCCCCCCTCTGCATCACAGATGAGCAAGTGGATGCAGGCCTCGCCATCTACGAAGAGGCCATCAAAGCCTGTATGTAAGAGTAAAAGTAAGATTGAAACGTAAGCTTAAAAGCAAGATTGAAACGAAAGATTGAAATGATAAAGACATACAGCGCGAGCTGTATGTCTTTATCATTTCAAATGGATGAGATTGGAGAAAGCTCATCCGCTGTGCAGAATTTCAAGTAATATGTGGATATTCCGAGAAAAAGGACGTAATCTGTGCAAAATTTCAATTAGTATGTGGAATTCTACGAAAAAATCACATATTACTTGAAATTCTGCACACCTGCCGCACCCAACCATGGGGACAGACCCCGTGGTTGATTTTGCCCCCACGGGGTCTGTCCCCGTGGTTGTTTTTTATAGGTCTTTGAAGTGGAACTCCTTCACACCTGTGGCATAGTCCGCAACTACATGGCCATTTCCGAACAGCCTATATTTATACGTCACCAAGCCCTCCAAACCCACCGGGCCTCTGGCGTGTAGCTTTCCTGTGCTGACGCCTACCTCCGCACCAAAGCCATAGCGGAAGCCGTCCGCAAACCTGGTGGAGCAGTTGTGATACACTCCTGCACTGTCTACCAATAACATAAACCTTTCTGCCGTATCCTGATCCTCCGTGATGATGCTGTCCGTGTGATGGGATCCGAAGCGATTAATGTGGGAGATCGCCTCCTCCAAACTTCCAACGGTCTTAATAGAAAGGGTATAATCCAAATACTCCGTTTCCCAATCCTCTTCTGCTGCTGCTCCACAGGGGGCCAACTGCCGGGTAATCGAATCTCCCTTTACTGTGACTCCCTTTTCTTGTAGCTGGGAAACTAAGGCAGGAATCAGTTTCTCTGCAGCAGCCTCATGCACCAATAGAGTTTCCACAGCGTTACAAACAGCCGTATATTGAGTTTTCGCATCCACAATAATGGGTAGTGCCTTTTCAAGGTCAAAGTGTTCGTCAACATAGATGTGGCAGATGCCATCCGCGTGCCCCATGACGGGAATCCTTGTATTATTCATAATGTACTGGACAAAAGCGTTGGAGCCCCTGGGAATGAGAAGATCTATGTTCCCGTCGCATTTCAAAAGGCTGTCAATGTCAGCCCGGCTTTCCACCAGCGTGAGAAACCCCTCCGGAATGCCGGCCTTGTCGCAGGCCTGAGAAATGATCTCATAGAGAGCCCGATTGGTTTCCGCCGCTTCGCTGCCCCCTTTCAATATGGCGCAGTTTCCACTCTTCAGGCACAGGGTGGCAATTTGGACCAAGGCATCCGGTCTGGATTCAAAGATAACGCCGATCACACCGATGGGGCAGGTGACCTTATGAAGAACCAGATCGCTGTCTAACTCCCTTTTTAACAGGGTATGAAATAGCGGATCCGGCAGCTTTAAAAGGCTTTCAATTCCGGCCAAACACTCATCCAGCTTGGAGCCATCGAAACGCAAACGCTTCAGAAGAGGCGCCGGCTGCTTATCTGCCTCGGCTCTTGCTAAATCCTTTTCATTTGCATCAAAGATTTTCTCCGCTTCTGCCTTCAATGCAGTAGCAATCCCTAAAAGAGCATCATTTCGCTGCTTGACGGAAAGGGCGGCCATGTGAAAGCTATCCGCTTTAATTGCTGCGGTCATCTCCATAATCATATCCGTTCTGTTGGTCCCTGTGGCATCCATTTTATTCATCCGACTCCTCCCTTTCATTTGGCTCCTCTGGTTCGATGGTGCAGACAGCAGGCTGTTGTTTTCTTCTCCACCGCCGCCTACCACTAATATCCGTAGGCGGATCAAGATAGGTGGCGATGGGTTCCGGCCCTTGAAGAACGGTACGCTTCACATAGAGGGATCCATCTTTCCTGGTATGGGTACGCCAGGACACCAGACTGATATTGCCGCAGATCAGCTCCAAACAGGTCATGCCTCGAGGATGAATGCAGCAGCCTACATTAAAATACGCCGGCTCACCTTCTCTGGGGAATTTCGCCCGATGGGTGTGCCCGCAGATAATTGAAATGTTGTGATCCGTATTCCAATAGTTATAATTTTTTTCCACCTTGTGGCGTCTTGTTCTGCTCTTGGAAGGGCTGGCGGCGTACTTGACCCCAAGAATATGCATGAACCGCCAGAAGTACCGAATCATGAAGAAAGAAAAAAACCATAGCTGATCATTGATGAAGTCCCCCTGATGACCGTGGACTACAAAAATCTCCTGGCCCGTATCCCTGTGTTTCAATATGATGGCTTCATGGACGTTGATATTCGGGAAGAGATCCTCCACAGTTTCCGAAAAATCATCTTCCGTATAAAAGAGGTTTTCCTCCACATATTTTCGACTTTTTAGCTGGAGATTGTGATTTCCGTAGAGCATATAGAGCCGACCTGCATTGTGAAACTTTTTCAAGATTTCAAAGGTCGTCACGTGGGCTGTGTAGATGTGCTTAAACCGTGGTTGCTCAAGAAGCTCATCCCCGTCGCCCACCTCCACATAGGTGCAACCGTTCTGATAATAAAAATCAATGGCATGGTCGTAGATGTGCCGATTCCTGCCGAATTCGTCGGACAGGCTGTCGTCACCTCTGTGAACATCTCCGAAAAAGACTATTTTAGAATTATCATCAAAGGGTACCGGAAAAGCATCCCGGAAAACCTGATCAAGTCTGCGGTTCGTATACATTTCGGCTCCTCATTTGTAATCGCTACTATAATATAAACCGTTTCGCTTACAGTGTTAACGGTTATTATACCAGAATTGCAAAGCAATTCTGGTATAATCAGCCATCTGCGATTTCGACTATTCGTCTGTCGAAATAATCGCAGGGCACTCAATGTATGATATCCACACCCATTGGTTTTGTGGATATTATACCATAATTGCTTCTAATATCATCCCTAAAATAATCCTTACGGCCTTGTTGACTTCCGCATAATTCATTTTACCCTTTTCTCGCAGAATTAAATAACCACTTTCATAGGATGGGTATCGCAGAAGCTGACTAAAATCCGCATCAATGGAATCCAAATCGACAAAGTCTGCTCCCTGGCGCCTCTCGAAGGGAATGGTGACCGTCAATTTCCTTTCTTGAGCTTTGTGAATCGCTTGATAACCTGTCTCAAAGGAATAGTAATCGAGACCCATATTCCCCGTGTCGGCAGTAATCTTAAAAACCTTATTGGTCAGGGTCATGCTCTTGACATATGCTCTCTTATCCCCGGAAGCTACCGTAAAACCTTCGTAGAAAAGAATCCTGTGGAGGTCAAGCTTTTCCAGGATTCGTATGATGGAGGCCAATTGGAACAAATCATCCCGGTTATGTAAAAGTACCTTCTCTCGGGCGGAAGCGGAGCCGCTGCGGAGGTATTCCGCGTAGAGTGCAACGCTTTCTCCGCCTGAGATCTCGTCTTGTCGGAGGGGAGAAAGCCCTAAAAAGACCTCAATGCTCTTCTGCTTTAGGTTAGGTAGGATTTCTCTCATTTTGGAATAATAGTGTAAGACCCGATATAGGTCAAAGGATTGAATGTGATTTAAGGGATAGTCCAGCCCTCTATAACGGAATCGTTGCTTCATAAAGGGGAGATCAAAACTGCTGCCATTGTATGTAATCAGAACATCGGCAGAGGAGAGGGCATCGCCGTATGCCCTGAGCAAGTTTTCCTCGCTACCCTCCCGGTCAGTGAAATATTGGACTAGCTCTGCACATTCTTCCTCCGGCACCAGCAGTCCTCCTAAAATGACTTGAGAACGGTTGGGATTGAGGCCTGTAGTCTCGATATCCATGACGCAGACCTTAAGGCCGTCGAAGTATTCGTCGTAGATTCTTGAACGATAAGGTCGAATATATGCTACATCTCTTATTATTTCCACTATGTATTCTCTCTTCTTGTTTCGTTTGTGACAGGGGGACGTTCCTCAATTGTCACACTCTATGCTAAGGCGTGACAATTGAGGAACGTCCCCCTGTCACATCTATATTTTAGCATAAGAACCCCGCAAAACAAAACAAACTGCAGGGGAGCAGTTTGTTTTGTTCAAAAGGGGTATTGGGATTAGAGATTAATGAGGTTATCAGGGGGATAACCACATACCCTTATTATACTTATATCGTCAAAAAAAGCAACCCTTCGACAATAAGAACTGTCTTTTTCTCCTATAAAAGAAGAATAATGAGACAGAGAGTAACTCCCTGTCGATTTAATTTTATGAAGAAGCGAGCAATTCTGTCGGTTTTCGACAGATACACTACAGTAAAATTATAATAAATAAATTCGCAATAGACAGATATTTATCGAAGGAGGAAACAAGAATGGAAGTATTAAAAGTATCAGCAAAGTCAAATCCCAACTCCGTGGCAGGCGCCTTAGCAGGGGTGTTGAGAGAAAAAGGGGGAGCAGAGATGCAAGCCATAGGAGCCGGCGCGCTGAACCAGGCGGTAAAAGCGGTAGCAATTGCCCGAGGCTTCGTAGCACCAAGCGGTATGGACCTGATCTGCGT
>Ga0265293_10004578_pt1 | contig 24214 bp, 12 predicted proteins | sample Munlanlewell138R_FD_192505 | JGI IMG/M metagenome (GOLD analysis project Ga0265293, IMG submission 192505) | Leachate microbial communities from a municipal landfill in Southern Ontario, Canada - Leachate well 138R | ecosystem: Engineered > Solid waste > Landfill > Unclassified | place: Canada...
ATCCCGGGTCAAAAGGCTGGGGACACTCAGGGGTTTGGTGATTGATCTCCTGCGGTGGGGGCTTGGGGCGGTGGCCTTCCTGACCTTCCTCGGCACGATCAACGTCAACATCATGCCCATACTGACAGGACTGGGTATTGCCGGGCTGGCCCTATCCCTGGCGGCCCAGAATATAATCAGGGACTTCCTCAACGGTATCTTCGTGGTCGTGGAGGATCATTATTCCGTCGGGGACGTGGTGAAGATCGGAGAATACTTCGGCGTCGTCGAGAACTTCACCCTCAGGACCACCCACCTATCCGACCTTGACGGGAACTACATCATCATCCCCAACGGCAGGATCACGGAACTAGTGAATGCCACCAAGTACTGGTCCCAAGCCCAGGTTGTGGTGGGTGTCTCCTACGATTCGGATATACGCAAGGCACTGGGCGTAATGGAGAGGGTGGGCGGGGAACTCAAAAAAGACTTCCCCGACAAGGTGAAGGAAGACCCCCGGATCCAGGGGATTCTCTCCTTCGACGAGCGGGCGGTTTCCCTGAGGGCACTCATAAGGACCGTCCCGGGAGAACACTGGTCCATCGGCATGGAGTACCGCCTGCGCCTGAAGGAAGCCTTCGATGCCGAGGGCATAACGATACCCTTCCCTCAGATGGATGTGTGGATCCGCTCCCCCGAAGGTCTTAGGGTCGCCGGTCAGAAGACGAGGGCGTAGGGAACTGGCCTTGCGACTCTCCCCGGCGGCAAATTAACGATCCTCCCAGACCACCAGATCGACGACGAACCCCCGCCGTCCAGGTTCAGGGCGTTCACCAAGCCGAGCCTCTCCGCTACCGCGGCTGTCTCGGCTATGGTGGTGCCGTTGCTGTGCCAGGGGTCCCTTCCGTCGATGACGACGAACCAGATCCTTTCTCCGTCGCTACCTACGAAGGATCTTGGGTGAGGCAGTGAAAGGGTCTTCGGGTTGAACCCTTCCGGATCAAAGACCTTTCTTCCTTCCTTTACCAGCATCGGTCCCGCCTGCAGGACATTATCGAGCCCCGTGAAATCCTGGTCGGTCCATTGGCTCCTCAGGGTTACGGGTGTCCCAGAAGGAATGTTTTTGAGAAGTTCACCCGCGGCCCCGCGGCCTATGACCAGAAATCCCTCCCTGGTCACAAAGTGGTTGGAAGCGGAGGAGTGCCTGACCCCGGAGATGAGACCGTGCTTCACGGTCACCTCCCAACCGTCGGTGGGAGCACCCGTCACGTAACTCCAGACATCAGGAGTGAACACCCCTATCCCGCCCTGGGGGGGGATGCTGTTCATGGCAGACAAGGCGAGTTCCTCGTCTCCAAAGGTGATGAAAGTCCTGAAATCTCCCCGTCCGAAATGGACCCTCAAGCCGTCCTGGCTCCACCCCATGGCGGACCTGGCGCCGTGAGGTCCGCTGAGGGGCCTGGAGTCAACCACCAGGGAGCCCACTATCCTGGTTCCGCTGAAGAAACCGCCGTTTATTGCCCCCCGGGCGCCGGAATTTTCGGCAATAAGACTCAGGGGAAGCCTCTTTCCGGATATGGAAGCAGCGGTGACTATCCTCGGGGGTGAAACCGCGGGGTCGAAGCCCAGGGCCGCGATGAAAAGGGCCCTGCCCGGGTCGGCGCCGAAGGGCACCACTGTCATTTCCGGCGAAGGGGTTTTCATCATTGTCTCCCAGGCTTCCACGTAGTGCTGGAAAGGGCCTATCCTTACGACCCAGGTCCACTCCAGTTTGTGCGCTGAGGCCATCACGCCGACGCTCCTGAGGGTGGACACCGCCCGTTCAGCCTCTTCGGGTGTCTCGAACTCCGGGGATTGAACTCCCCAACATGAAGGGGGTCTTCCGACATGTTCGCGCCGGAGGATCAGGACGGAACTTTCCCTCTTGAACTCCTTTTCCCAGGAGAGCCGCAGAGAGCATTCCTTCATCCAGGATTTCAACGACAGAAGGTCCTGCTGCGAGATCCCTTCGCGGGGCTCAAGCAGAAATTGCTGCGGCGGTGACGGCTGGATCTGGGAGGCCAATGTCATGTAGGGCGAGATGAAAACCGGGAGGTCGGGCCAACTGCCCGGTGCCAGGGAGTTCGTTATGGAAGCTTCGTGACGGAGTCCCATCGATTGAAGGGCAAACATTATCGCCTCGGCCCTGGTCGCCTCGATGTCAGGATAGAAACGTTCAGCAGGGTCGAGAATGCCGAGAGCCGAAGCCGTCTCCACGGAGCGTCCGAAGGGGTGGTCCAGGCCAATATCGGCGAAGTGTTTTTTCCCCGCCCACTCCTGGAGGCCGAGGGATGAGACTATGACAGCTATCACTTCAGCCCTGGTGGCCGCCGCGGAGACGGAGGATCCGGCAACGACGCTCGTCGCCAGGAGCAACGCTGTAGCAACGCTTTTCGCAAAAGCTTTTCCTTTCATTCCCGTCACCTCTTCCCTCCTGGAAAAAGAACTTCGGGGCCTCGAGAAAATAGCTTTCATACACCTATTGTAATCTACAAAAGGGGATGTATAATCCGCGAAGAAAGAGGATCATCGGGAGTCTGGTCTTCGACCTCGTTTCAGGAACGGCGCCAATAAGCCCCTTGAGGCCCCCGGGCGCCGATCCTCCGGAAGGGTTCGCCGGCGTGACGGATGGTTTGTCCAGGTTCGGCACGACGGCGGGACCCCCAAGGACCGCGAAAGCGGCAGGGGAAGCGGATGGAAGAGCACTGGACTTGAACAAGCGGAGGTGAAGTCTGTCGAAGGACTGGATGAAGGGGCATATCACCAGTCACGGCACCGGCCAAGAGGACGGTGTATCCATCTATGCAGGGGGCGAATGAAAAGTGAAGAAGGAAGATCCCGGATCATCCAGCGGCGCAGGTCCGGTCCGGCGGATCGGCATCACGTTCAACCTGAAGAAGAAAGACTTGCTTCCAGGCGAACCCGACGACCGTTACGAGGAGTACGACTGCCTGGAAACGATTGAAACTCTCGAGAGGGAGATCGATCGTCTTGGTTTTGAGACCCTGCGTTACGAACAGGACGATTCTTTTCTTGAGAGGATCTCCCAAAACCCTCCCGACTTTGTATTGAACATAGCCGAAGGGCGCGGAACGACAAGAGGAAGGGAATCGCAAGTGCCCAGTGTCCTTGAGAGCCTTGGCATTCCTTTCTCCGGTTCCGATTCCATAGCCATTGCCATTACCCTTGACAAGTGGCTGACCCACCATGTTCTGGCGGGGGGAGGGGCGTCCGTCCCCGATCTCTTCATGTTCTCCGCCGAGGAGGATTTCAGCGGGGCCATGTCAATTTTTCAAAAGCACAGGGAATACATCGTCAAGCCGAGGTGGGAAGGCTCTTCCAAGGGCGTTTTCCCCGACTCAGTGGTGGACAACCCCGTCGATTTGGTCGAGAAGGTTCGCAGGATTTGGAAGAATTACCAACAGCCGGCTCTTGTGGAGGAATACCTCCCCGGGAGGGAGGTAACCGTTGGAGTCATGGGCAACAGGAACCCCGTCGTCATCGGGATGATGGCCATCGATCTAAAGGCAGAGAAGGGCAAGGCTGTCTATTCACTGGAGCACAAGAGGGACTGGGAAGAAAAGGTGCACTACCTCGGGCCTGAGACCATTGACCTCCGCACGCGGGAAGAGGTCGAATCAGAGGCCCTGAAGGTGTTTCGCGTTCTCGAACTTAGGGATGTAGCCAGGGTGGATTTCCGCCTGGACAATGCGGGCGTTCCCAAGGCGATAGACATCAACCCACTCCCGGGCATATCCGAGGCCTACAGCGACCTCCCTATCCTTTACAGGCTGAGCGGAGGAGATTACCCCTCCCTTTTAAAGGGGATCCTGAAGGAAGCGTTCCAGAGACAGGAGCTTAAGTGGCCCAGGTCTTCGACAAAGGGCAGGCACCGCAATGCTGCCTGAAAAGACCGTCGCCGTCGTGGCTGGAAAAGAAGAGACCGACAGGGAGGACGTCCTCGACGTCCTCCGCTGCAGGCAGAGCGTCATAGAGGGGCTCCTTTCCAGGGGATTTAAGGCCTTCCCGGTCGACATCCTCAGGGAAGATCTCTTGATCAAGGGGAAAGCGGCGAGGAAGCTGAGAGATCATTCGCCCGATTGCGTCTTCAACCTCTTTGAGGGGTTCGGTGAGGCGTCCTACCTGGAAATAAGGTTCGCCGAGATCCTTGAATCCCTGGGTATCCCCTTCACGGGCAACCCCTCCAGGACCCTTGCCCTCTGCCTTGACAAGGACCTGGCAAGGCGAACGCTGAAGACGGCAGGGTTACCGGTGGCCCGCGGGGGGTGCGTGTTGCCCGGTTATGGCCGTGACATTGCGAAGGGGCTCAACTATCCCCTCTTCGTGAAACCCAGGATGGAGGACAGCAGTGTCGGCATTGACAACAGGTCTCTGGTGACTTCCGAAGAAGAACTGTTCAGGCTTCTTGACGAGCGGCTGACTCTTTTCCCCGATGGCCTGATCATCGAGGAATTCATAGAGGGAAGGGAGTTCAACACCGGGTTCATGGGATCCTACCCTTACGATCTCATGGCTGTCTCGACCATCCGTTTCGAGTCCGGCTGCGAAGGCGGATACTTTTTGGACTACGACTCAAAGTGGTACACCGAGAGCGATGAATACCGCAATTCTGTCTCGGTCCCCGAGGAGGACATACCCCCGGGGCTCAGGAGGGAGATTATCAGGCTCTCCAGAGAGGCCGGCAGGATCATGGGATGCCGAGGCTACTTCAGGGTGGACCTGAGAGAGAGAAGGGGCAGACTCTATATTCTGGAAGTCAACCCTAACCCCGATATAAACACCGACAGCGGCTTCGTCAGGCAGAGCGCCAAGCGAGGTTTCACCTATTCCGGCATGGTTGTGAGGTTGGTTGATGCGGCTTTGAACAGGAGGCCTCTCCATGGCAGAAGGATCCCGAGAAAAGATCAGCGACGCGTTCCGACTGGCAAAAAAGACGGAGGCCTTTACGGAGCGGGAATTGGCCGTTCTGGCTGAGGTCCTGGAGGATTGCCTGCTCAACTCCGAGGAGGGTTACCGTTTCGAGGAAATGGCGCATGAAGGTAACCTGTCGGGTTTTCTCATCTGGGGCAGGACACCTATGACCGAAAAAGGTTACGATATTTACTGGATAGCCGTCGATCCGACCCTCCAGGGTAAAGGCTTTGGCAAGGCACTGATGGCCAAGGTGGAGAATGGGGCTCGCGAGGAATCGGACGGCTGCATCCTTCGCCTTGAGACCTCAGGCAGGGAAGATTACAGGCGCCAGAGACACTTTTACGGATCCTGCGGCTTCGTTGAGGCCGGCAGGATCCGTAATTTCTATCGCCCAGGCGATGACCTGGTGACCTATGTGAAGTACGTCGTACGTGAATTGTGAATCACAAAGGCGAAAAAGCGTATACAGTCAAGGGTGAAGGGGAAAGGGGAAAGGGGAAAGGGGAAAGGGGAAAGGGTTAGAAGAGTAAGGGCGGATTCGATAATAATTTGACACCGGGGCTGTCGCTTCGTATAATGAGCGCCGTCACTTTATGGGGGTTTAGCTCAGCGGGAGAGCACTTGCATGGCATGCAAGGGGTCGGGGGTTCAAATCCCCCAACCTCCACCAGGATACCTCGAAGCAGTCCTTGGAAATTCTTCCAGGGACTGCTTTTTTTATGCTCTTTAACGGTATGAATTTTAAAGCCGCCGGAGGGTTTGTACAAAGGAGTTGTACAAAATGGGAAAATTCGGCAAAATTCCGAGCCACCTTGTGAGGTAGGAAGCAAAGGTGGTCTTTTCGTCGAGATATTGGGAAATCCCTATCCAGAAGAGCTGGATATTGAATCTTTGACAAAATACAAGAACCTTTTGAGAAACTTGCCGTCCAATGCTCTTAAAGAAGAGAAGTACTGCAAGAAAATCCTCCAATAAATTCTACAGCCTATCATTCTGAAAAAGGATCTGATGGATATCACCACGGTTAATAATCACTTAGTGAGGGCCAAATCGTTTCTGATTTGACTGGAAAGGCGCGGCTATTTGGAAGGGCGGAATCTCAAGTTTTGCAGAAAGTGCGCGAATCCCCCAGCTCTTTTGAAGAGAGAAATGCCTTCTCTATCGAAGATTTAAAACTGATGTTTAATAGCCAGGACTACGGTGTAAGGGCGTATGGCACTATGCCATCACCGCCTCCAAAACAAGTCAGCCCAAAACACGATCAGGGGTTCGGAAAATTCCTATACACGATAATTTGGTTGACCTTGTGCTTTTGCCCTACGTGAAAAAATCGCAGCGTAACGGAAAAAAATTCCTCTTCCCGTATCGTCATGGTTTGAGCGTTTCACCATCCCATTATCCCGGAAGAGAATGAATGGATGGCTAAGACAGGCTGGTAACAGGCCGAAAGAAAAGGGAGTAGTCTGGGTAAAAACATTTCATTCCTTCCGACACACAAGAAACAGCTTTTTTGCCCAAAAACTTCTTAGCCATAGGCTTTTATGTCTGCCCGATGATACTATTTATCATATTCATATTACAGGTTTATATACGTTTCCTGCAAATTTATCAAATTCATTTTCCCTAGGGGAGAAATAAGAAACTCTAATTTTTTTAAAATAAAAAAGTTTCTATTAGAAATAAGGAATTATTTTTCCATCGGCAGGTACTTAGTTATGGTCTCAACCCGAGAAATAGGAGGATATATTTTCGATTCGAAATCTTTTTCTTCATCAGTGGTTTCAGCCAGGAGAGTACAGCCGTTTTTAAACCGATCATCCTGAGAGGTTACCTTTTTAAACGTGTCACAATGAAAGAATATTAACCTGTTATAAATCTATCATTTTGAAACAGGTCCTGTCCTTGTTGCCAATTATTTCGATCCTCATACCTGTTGCTTGTCCCCTACCAGTCATTTCCTGCCCCTATCCTGTACCCAATCCAGTAACCCGCTCTCATTCGGGAACCCGCGCTCTTTTCCCCACCAATTTTTCCCCCGAACGGGTTTGTTTTTTCGTTGAGCAATATCAACAACTTGCGGACAATGAAGGAAGGAGAAATGTCGAGATAGGGCATTGGATTACTTCAATGTCACGTGGTATCATATCGCTGAGCGTTTTCCACCTTATTTTAATAGGGAATACCTAGCTGTTATTGTCTGATTCGCCCCCGCAAAGGGAGAAAAGATTGAGGGGTGAAACCATGGGAGTAAGAGATTTTTGTGTTCCCAGAGAGGATGTGCTTCGGGGGGAGATAAATGATGCCATCTTCGCAGCCGATTTCGGAGATCTTGTTTCAGATGGTGCCCCGGAAGTTTATAGAGACCCCGCCACTTTCTTCGCAAACACCCACCCTGCCAGAGAGCTTAAGAATATTGTAAATAAGGTCTTTAGAAGGTTATTCGACCCCACTGAGGTCGGTGCCGTCTATCGACTCAGCACAGGTTTCGGGGGAGGCAAAACCCATACCCTCATGGCCTTGTGGCACCTTGCAAAAAGCATCGACAACCCCGACCTGGGAAACGAACTGTTGCCGCCTGGTATGCGACCGGAGAAAGTTACAGTGATCGGTATCGATGCTGGTAAGGCGGGAGTCCCGGTCTTCCAGGAACACGGAGGGCAGCAGGTCCGAAGTCTGTGGGGCGAAATGTTCTGGCAGCTCGCAGGTGTGAAAGGCCTGGACAGACTTGGGGCGGCGGATGACATTAACGCTTCGCCCAGCAACGCATTGATAAAATCGGTCCTTCCCGATGGTCCTCTCCTGATCCTGCTAGATGAGCTTGTCATCTACATGGCCAAGTTAAGCGAACAGGGAGAAGGGAACCTCCTGGGATATATCAACTCGCTGGCTTCGATCGTGCAGAGTCGTCCCCAGGCCGTGCTTGTGGTTACGGATACGGCTGGGCAGTCTGCCTACTCCATGGAAGCGGGCCGTATACACCAGATATTACCGCAGACAACCACCCGACTCGATGAAGTCTTGAGCCGTTCAGCAACAGATTATGATCCCATCGGGGACGAAACGGCCCAGGTTATCGCAAAGCGCCTTTTCAAGTCCGTCGACGCTTCCTCCGCCGGCGAAGTAGCCAAAAGATACTCTGACCTCTATAGGAGGGTATCGGAAGAATACCCGGAGATCCTCCCAGGGGAATATTGCACCCAGCAATACAGGGATGACTTTGCGAAAAGCTACCCCTTTCACCCCAGGCTTCTGCTTACTGCCCAGGGGCGTTTGGGCAGCATGCCCGCCTTCCAGAAGAGCCGGGGCGTCCTTCGTTTTTTTGCAAGGATAATCCGTAACGTATGGGAGCATGGTTGGAACCCCGACATTATTACGGCAGGAGATATCGACTGGATGGACAGCGCCATCCAGGGGGAACTCCTGCATCGCCTCGAAAGGGATCCTTTCAGTTCTGCCGTCACTGCCGACATAGGGAACCATGCCGCAAGCCTGGACGGAACGGATCCGAACGGATTGCACCGTAGAGTTGCCGGAGCACTGCTGCTTGAAAGCCTACCCCTTGAAAGCAGGAGCGGCCTGGATGTAGCGGAACTGACCTTGTCTGTTCTCCGGCTCCAGGATGCGGGGCCGGAACCATCAGAAGCATTGGAGAGATTACTGTCAGTATGCTGGCACACCTACCCCATGCCGGGCGAGAGAGGGTGGCAGTTCAGATACGAGCCCAACGTCATCAAACAGATCGAGGAGCTCAAAGCGAGGATCCCCGATGCAGATGCGAGCATGAAGGTCCAGAGCCTTGTGCAAAGGTATTTCCAGGGCCCGAGATTCAAAATGATTCCGTGGCCTACCTCTCCCCGGGCGGTCCAGGATGTGGCTGATCTGCAGCTGGCCCTTTGTCTGGATCCCTCCTCGGCGGGAAGAGTGTGTTCGTTCTCCGATGATACGAATGTCGAAGCCCCGATGCCAAGGCGCTTCCGGAATGCGATCATTGCCATTGCCCCTAGCCCGTCCTCCTTTGCCGACGCCCTGGACCGGGCAAAGAAATTGATCGCCACTGAAAGGATCGAGAACGAAAACCAGGGAGAATCGGGGAAAGTTGTAAGACAGCAAATATCCCGCATCAAACCAGCCCTGGAGAAGCAACTGAAGATCCAGGCCTTCCGGGCCTTCGATGTGGTCGTCATGGCCGATGGCGAAAGGGGGAAACTCTACGAGCATTTCCAGTTCCCCGAGGAGACCGCCTTGGCTCAGCCGAAGGGTCAGGACTCCCTTCATAAGTTTTTGGAAGCAAATCAACTGATATATAAGGACAACGACTCCCTGGATCCCAACAGGTTCGTAGACCTGCTCCAAGGCGCCACTCCTTCCCTGGAAGTGAAAGGCGCATGGAAGACCAGATCTGTTATGGAAAGGCTCTACGCAGCGGCGAACATGCGCTTGATCCCAGAGAAGGGTTTTGTCCGCAAGACCCTCCAGAGGTCTATTCATCAGGAAAAGATCCTTCTAAAGGATTTGAGCGGAACCGTGTGGACTGCAGAACAAAAGATCTCAGGGCCGCTTGGACAGAGGAGGAGCTCTCCTCATGGGGGCAGAATACCTCTCCCCGAACTGGACGATGAGACCCTGGTCACTTTCCCCACAAGCGAATGCTCATTGGATTGGCTGAAAGAGGACCAGAGGCCTGAAGCCTCTCCTGATATTCCTCCTCCGCCACCTCCTGATCTTCCCGGCAGTGTAGATGGAAATCTTACGGTAAACGGCTGGGACCAGATGCTCGAAGAATCTGTGCAGCGTCCCCTTTTGGCTCTCAACCTCAAGGCCTTGCACCCTGATGCGTCCCTCAGGTTGGCAGCCCTGGGGCAGCCCTTCGGGGCCAGGGAGGCATTCATGTCCGTGACCATCTCTGGCCGGTTGCGAGGTGGAGGGCAGGCCAACTACAAGGTCACCGGTTTCAGGGCCAACAGCCCTGTTCAGCCCTTTGTCGTCGCCAGGACCCTGTACAGTGCGATGGAAAGCGTTACCACCTACGAGGCAAAGATGAACCTTGATTTTGCGGAAACGGGTTGTGAAGGAGCACAGGAGAGGATTGAGGCAATGCTAAAGACTATTCAAGAACAGGATATTGAGAACATCTCCGGGGAGGCAATGTTTGGGCCTATGGAGGCCGGAGAATGCTAGAACTCAAGGATGCTCCTTTCTCATTCAGGATCACCTTCAGGAAGGGCGGAGAAGCGGTGATAATCTACCGCCGGATGCTGGACAATAAATCCCGGGAGACCCTTCAGAGGATCGTGGCGGTATCGCCGCAGGCCTTTGCAGCAGGCAGGGGGCTCTTCAATGTTGCTGTCAAGGACATTCGGGGCAACGGCGATGCTGTTGTGTCCAACGGTCATCATCAGCCCCTTGATGCCGACTGGGGTGCCCGGATAGCTTGTTTCGGATTTGTATCCGCCGGTCTGGCCGATCCCGAAAAGATCTACCGAGCGGCAATAAATCTGCAGCATACTGACGGCGCCGAGGCGGCCTGGTGGCTCGGGAAGATCTGGAACAGCCAGACATCCCGCCCTATCAGGGCCCTGCGAATACTTGTAGGAGCCGTGGGAAGTCAGGATTGAAACGGCAATAGATACAGCTCGAATCGAAGGGAATGATGACCATCGTGCCCGGGAAAGATCATCCGAGGGTTCTTATAGAGGAGTGGCTCCCCGCTGCAGCCATTGGCGTGGAGTGCATGAGAGAAAGAGGAAGCGCGAGTGCTTTGGCTCCTAATACCTTTCTACATGTCTGGTGGGCAAGGCGCCCCCTGACGGTGAGCAGGGCTGCGGTGCTGGCGTCCCTTTTGCCGGCCGATTTTCCCCGGGACGTCTTTGAGAGGTTGCTGGGGTTTTGGGGGTCGTCGGCAGAGATTTTGGAAGCACAGCAAAACCTTGATTCTGTTAGGCTTTCTTCCTCCGGCGTCCGAATAGATAACCCTCACGGTCAGAGGGCTTTCAAAAATCCAATTAAAGAAGAGGATTTTCTCAAGGCCAAAACTCACATGGAAAATCTTTGGGGTGATGCTGTAACGGTTCTTGATCCTATGGCCGGGGGCGGTTCGATTCCTTATGAGTCTGCCAGGATTGGTATTAAAACAATGGCAAATGAATATAACCCTGTAGCCTGTACTATTCTGGAGGCTTCGATAGATTTTCCGTTTAGGTTTGGCGAGGATCTTTTTGGATCGGCGATTGAATGGAAGAAAGCCCTTTGGGATAGGTTCGTTTCTCGTATGTCCAAATATTTTTCCTCCCGTGACGGTGATTTTCCCCCTCATTGTTATATCTTTGCCCGAACTGTCCCTTGCCCCGACACAGGACACCCAACGCCGCTGGTTCCCGACTGGCACCTGCTGAAGCCGAAGAGCGGAACCAGATGGGCCGCCTTCCCCAGGCCGGACAAAAAAACCGGACAATGGCCCGTTGAAATTCTTCCCGTCGGCAAGGGCGTTGTACCCCCTGTTCCCACATACAGCCGAGGCAAGGGAGTTTCTCTTTTCTCCGAGAATCTTCAGATAGATTCCGAATACATCAAGGCCATGGCACAGCAGGGAAGGATGGGGAGCGCTCTATACGCGGTGGCAGTAAAAAGGGGTCCGGGTGATCTGATCTTCCGGCCGCCCCATAAAGAGGATCTTGAGGCGCTAGAAATGGCCGAAGAAGAACTGGCTCGCAGGCGTCCCGAGTGGGAGCGGAGGAACATAATACCCACAGAGATTGTGCCCGAAGGCAGTAAGACGCGTGAAGTAATAATCAGGGGCATGAACAAATGGGCCGACATGTTCTCCCCCCGGCAACTTCTCTGTTTCGGGGTACTTGTGGAGGAACTGCAAAAAATCAAACCGGAGATCAGAAAAAGAGAAGGAGAAGAGAAGGGTAATGCAGTTATTCATTTATTGTCTTTTGGATTGGATAAGTTTGCCAACTGGAACGCAATCCTATCTTCCTGGAATGCTCCTTACGGGACAACGAGAAGTGTTTTTGACCGTCACGATTTCGCTTTTAAATCCACTTATGCAGAAATGGCACCCTGCAACGCGGGTTCAGGGCTCGACTGGGCCATAACCAACTGCCTCGAAGCCTATCGGGATATGTGCAGGCTTCCCAAAAACCCTGATGCTAGACCGGCAGAGATAATGCAGGGGTCGGCTTCGGATCTTTTCACGATACCCGACAGGTCCGTTACGGCCGTGGTCGTCGACCCGCCCTACGCCGACAACGTCCAGTACAGCGAACTGGCGGACTTTTTCTACGTCTGGCTCAAACGCACCGTCGGGGACATTTACCCCGAGTGGTACATGACCCCCCTGTCGCCCAATACCATGGAGATGGTGGTCAACGAGGCCCGAGTGCGTGCAGCCCTTCCGGCCCTGTCCGGAGGGAAGGCCAAAGATTCCGCCTACGCGGAGTACGAAAAGCTGATGACGGCGAGTTTCAGCGAGATTCGCAGGATCCTTAAGGACGACGGGGTCCTTTCTGTGATGTTCACCCATAAGAAGCAGGAGGCCTGGGAGTCCCTCTTCGCAAGTCTTATATCTGCCGGGTTCATAGTTACCGCAACCTGGCCCATCAAGACCGAAAGCGAGCATAGCCTCCACCAGGCAAAAAAGAACGCTGCCCAGAGCACGGTAATACTGGTTGCCCGAAAACGGCCGGATGGCGCAGGAACGGGCTACTTCGACAGGACCATGACCGAGGCCATCCACTTCAACGCCACGGAAGCGGCCAAGCGGCTTGAGGCAGATGGGCTCAACCCCGTCGACCAGCTGGTGGGGACTTTTGGGCCGGCAATGAGAGCTTTCAGTCGGTACGACGAGGTCAGGACCGATACGGGCGAAAGGGTTCGCGTGGGAGAGGCTATCAGGATCGCCTCCGATGCGGTCAGTTCCTGGAGGGTGGAGAAACTTGCCAAGAGAGGACTCGAAGGAGTTGAGCCGGAAGGGCGTTTCACCCTCCTCTGTTGGGATGTCCTGAGGGCGGCCGAATTTCGCTTCAACGAGGCCAAGTTGTTGGGGAATGCGGTAGGAATGGAGATGGACAACCTTGTCGCAGCCGGCCTGGTCGTGAAGTCCGGGGATAATGTAAGGATTCTCTCGGCGGGAGAACGCCGTAGGGAAAGGCCTCTGAACGTCCAACAGGCAGAACAGTTGCTCCTTGAGGGTAATTCGAGAGGCGTCCGGGGTCGCAGAGGGATTTCTCTGAAGGTTCACCCCCAGGACGATTCTTTCAGAACGGCCATGGACGGATGCCATGCCTTGGCCCTTGCATATCTTGAAGCCGGAAGGGGTTCCGCCGGGATCGGGTCAGCCAGCGCCCTGGCGAGAAGACAGGGCTGGAGAGATGGCTCTGCCGTCTCCCGTTTGATGGACGCCCTCCTCAAGGCCGCCCCGCCCGCATTGTGGTTCGACAGGGGCAAACAGAGCGCAGGTGCTCTCTATCCTGAATTCAGGGCCTGGCACTCCATGCTGGAGCCCCTTTTCGGGATCGCCCCGCCAAAATGGGAGGAGACCACTGAAACGCAAGGGTTTCTTTCCCTCGAAGATAATGAAGAGCCGGAGGAAGAAGGATCGGAGTAGTTCTTGCAAGGGCATGACAAACGGCATGGAGGTGAATGCCGGTGCCGGAAGGACAAAGCCCATGGCGGGCAAGATCTTCTGCTCTGCCCGAAAGCGATTTTACCTCCCGAATTTGGCCCCGATTTCTCAGGGGGCCTGATCCGAGGCTGCTTGAGGATCTGTATGTTCCGGCCCTTCAGCGGTCGTTGCGGTATGACCGTTGCTGTGCCTACTTCTCCAGTTCTGTCCTCTCAACTGCCGCCCGCGGATTTTCTGGCCTCATCAGGCGCTTTGCAACGGATGGTAATTCTCTGCCCAGACCTGCTGTCCGCCTGTTGGTGAACGAACAGCTTACCAGGGAAGACGTGGAGGCTTTGTCGGATACTCCCGATCCATCAGCCCTTGAGAAAGTGCTGATAAAGAGGTTCGCTTCACCTGAGACAGCCCTTGAGAAAGCCCGCCTTGAGATGCTCGCCTGGATGGTCTCAAGGGAATTGGTCGAGATCAGGGTTGGAGTTTTAAGGTCTGGAGAGGGCATTCTTCACGCAAAATTTGGCGTGTTCCATGACGAGAACGGCAACGCTCTGATCTTCAGTGGAAGCGGGAACGAATCCAGGTCAGGATTGACAGCCAACTACGAACACCTGGAGGTATCGGGATCCTGGGATGACCAGGAAAGATACCAGGAATTTGCCGAAGAGTTCGAAAGGCTCTGGGAGGGCAGCCACCCGGATGTAAGAGTCGTAAGGCTTCCCGAAGCCATCAGGCAGGGCATAATATCATACGCCCCCGATACGCCTCCCCTGGAAGAACCGCTTCCCCCGAAAGATACTTCAGATGATCTCAAGAGAAAAAAATTGGCGATGCTATGGCAATTCATCGTTGAATCGCCCTACATGGAAAACGGAGAAGCGGTCTGTGACGCCACTATGAACGTATCCCTTTGGCCCCACCAGAGAGCTGTGGTGCAGGAGGTCTTATCAGCCTGGCCCAAGGGAAAACTACTATGTGATGAGGTCGGGATGGGAAAGACCATTGAGGCGATAGCGGCACTCAGGCGTCTTGTGGCAGGTCGGGGAGTCAGGCGGGTTCTCTTCCTTCTGCCCGCAGGACTCGTCCTTCAATGGCAGGCAGAGTTGCGGGAAAAGGGAAATATCCTCGTACCTAGATTCGATGCCCAGCGCGTAGTCTGGCCCGACGGAATCTCCAAGACTGTTTCTGGTTTGGGCGAGGCCCTCGAGGAACCCATGCTGCTGGTCAGTCGGGAACTGGCAAGGATTGAGGCAAACCAGGCACTGCTCCTTGAAGGACCCCCTTGGGACCTGGTTATCCTGGACGAAGCTCATGCGGCGAGAAGAAAGAAACAGGAGGAGGGTGAGTTCAACACGGGGACCCTTCTTCTTGACCTGGTAAGGAGGTTGCAGATCCGGGGGAAGACCGCCAGCTACATGTTCCTCAGCGCCACCCCGATGCAGACCCATCCCTGGGAACCCTGGGACCTGTTGAGTTGTCTCGGTGTAGGAGGGGCATGGCTCGCCGAGTTCGACGTTGTACGGAGATACTACTCGGTTATCCAGTGCCTGGAACGATCACAAGGATCTTTTGAATCGGACCTCAAGTTTTTATATAGGACGGTAATGCAAGATTCCTGTCTACCAACATCTCCAAAAGGATCTATCCCTGAAAGGGAAGAGGAATTCATTGACAGGGTAATCTTCGCCGACGAGAGGGGTATGAAGGGATACGCCAACTGGATGAGAAAGGCCTCCCCACTGGGAAGAAGGATGCTCCGCAACGGAAAGGAGACTCTGCAGAAATACTACCGGGATGGTCTTCTTGAGGTGCCCCCGCCCAGGAGAATAGTAGAGGACATCCGTTACAGGTACGAAGATGCCGGGGAGGGCCGTGTCTACAACTCTATTAAAAGTTTCATAGACAGCAGATTCGAAGCGCTGGAAAGGGAGAAGCGAGGAAAGGGTTTCGTAATGACCGTATACCGAAGGCGATGTACCAGTTCCCTCTTCGCCCTTGAGAAGAGTCTGCTGAGAAGGAAAGATGGGCTTGGCCAGGTAATAGAAAGAGGATCCTGGGATCCCTATTTCGAGGACGAAAGCCTCGATTGGCTTGACCTGGAAGAAGTGGAGGGGATTGCTGAAGGCGGAAAGATCTCTTCAGCTTACCCAGAAGACCCGGCTGTTGCTGCGCAGGAGTTAAGGCAGGTCGAGTCCCTTTTGTTTGAGATCAAGGATCTCCCCGGTATCGACACCAAGCGGGATCGTTTTACCGAGGAACTGAGAAAACTTCAGGATGACGACAGATCTGTTCTGGTTTTCACAGAATACACGGACACCATGGATTTTCTGAAGGAGTGGCTTTGTCCTCTATACGGGAAGGAACTGGCCACGTTCTGTGGCAGGGGAGGAGAGCGCTGGGACGGGAAAAGATGGTTACCAGCGACCAAAGATGCGATAACGGCCTCCCTGCAGAACGGTGAACTGAGAGTACTTTTGTGTACCGACGCCGCCAGCGAGGGGTTAAACCTACAAAAGGCAGGTGCCGTCATCAACTATGACCTGCCCTGGAATCCGAGCAAGGTTGAGCAGCGGATAGGACGCATAGACAGGATCGGTCAGATCTGGCCGGAAGTTAAGGTCATCAATATGTTCTTGCGTGACAGCATAGACGACAGGGTCTACACAGTGCTTCGTGAGAGATGCCGCCTCTTTGAACACTTTGTGGGTCCCATGCAGCCGGTACTCGCCAAGGCTCAGAAAATACTCCTGGGACAGACCGAGGAGGACCTTTTCGACCTCACCGTAGAGGCGAAACGGGTCGAGACGGATTTCCTTGCAGCCGAGACCTACCGGCTTTCAGATCCACAGGTGGTTGTATCGGAGCAATCACCAATAACGAGAGAAAACCTTGTTGATGCCCTGCGAGCTCTCGATAACGTCTCCGGGATATCCGTTATAACCCGACTGGATAAGTTGAACCTAAGGCTCCCCGACGGGACAAGACGGGAGTATGCCACTGGCCTTGAGGCATTAGAGGCTGATTCCGGATTGTACCCCCTTTCTCCTTTTGACCCCTTCTTTAAGGGTTTGCATCAATATCTTTATCCTGACGAGAATCTTCCACTTACATCTGTTTCTTTCGAGCAGGGACCTTTCAAGAGAGTGTCAATATTCTGGATAGATGGAGACGGGCATGTTGAGCCGGTGAAGAACCTGGAAGAACTTAACAGGCTATTGGAATCATGGGATGGAAGCGGCCCCGCCACAATAGATCTTTCCGAGATCCAGAGGGAGATACGGGAAATGGTGGAAAATCAATCTTCCATTGCAGAAGAGAGAAGGGTCTCTGACCTGAAGGCTCAGAAGGAGGCATGCGCCATTAGGCTAAAGATGGAACTTGGCCGATTCCTGCTGTGCCTGGATCCCAATCTTCTCTCTGCTGAAGGTTTCAACGGTCTTTTCTACAAGGAGATGGAAAAGGGCGGACCAAGATCAGAGCGGTTTAAAAAGTGTTACGAAAAACTGGGAGGATACCCCGATTGGGACATCCCCACGATCAACAGTCTTAGAGCACAAATTCAAATCCTTGACCGGGGCCACAGGGGGGCACGTCTCCTGGGGAATGAGATCGATGCAGCGCTTAACGACCCTCGGTGGGAGGTTGCTGGATTATAGCACTCGATTGAGAAGATTGATTCTGTTCCCGTTTAGTCGCTAAACGACCTTTTGCAGCCGGGGAATTATATTGTGGAGTGAATGTATTAAATCCAACGGAGTGGATGCAACGGAGGACCTGTTATCTGTCCTGCTTAATCTGCTTTTGAAAACTGGGGCTCAATTGAGCAACAACCCGTGTAGGTCTGACACCTAGGGGGTTTCGTTTTTTAAAAGCAAATAGTTGAGTTATTAAAAAAGAGTTCGACGACTAATGAATAAAAAGATATCAAAGGATTTATCATTTAATTCTTGTGAAAGAAAGACCTCTTTTGGATTCTTCAGACAGAAGGGGAATTCGCTAAGCTTTTTTCCTTGAGGGGGCTACGGATAATGGCATTTGAGCCCGGTGGAATGGCAAATAAACTTGGCAATCGCTATGAGGGCCGTTGGGTTGCCAAGCAGCTCCTCAGGCTTTTGAATGAGGAAATCACGTCGGTAACCGTAGAATTGATCGGTTTTGATGAGCAGGGTGTTGATCTTCTAGTAGTCAAAAAAGATGGCATCAGACAGTTTCAGCAATGCAAGGCGCGTTTACACAACAGGAAGTCGTGGACGGTAGCGACTTTAAAAGAAAAAGGAATTCTGGGCCATTTGAAGAATCATTTGGCCCGCGACTCGCAGCGGGAATTCGCTCTAATTTCCCCGATTCCCTTTCAATGTTTGGCCGACATCTGCGAGAGCGCGAGATACTCTAATGACAATCCGAAAGATTTTTTCCAATATCAAATTCAAGGAATTGGGAAAATAAGAGATGACTTGTTTCGTGAATTTTGTAAGGCTTTAGATTTTGATCTCGATAGAGACGACGATCTTTATAAGGTTTTTTGGTTTTTAAAGCGTACATATATAGAACTTTTTCCTGACGATTATAATTCTTGGTCCAAACTCCTCACTTGGACAGATTTTCTTTTGACCGGAAAACCTGAGTCCAATATTTCTGTTCTGCTCACCATTGTTGAAAATGAGTATAGATTCCATAAGCCAATATACTCCGACGAATTAAGGCAAATCCTTGCCGAGAAATACGAAATTTACCCCAGACAGCTTGAGTATGACAAAAGAATTGCACCTGCCGTAGAGTGGTTACAAAAAGTTTTCTCCGAGTCCATCCGACCTGGACTTATTGGAGGGAAAATCATTTCACGAGAAGAAACTTTCAGGATTATTGAATCAATTGATTATGGGCGCGATGTGGTTGTGCACGGTGCCGCTGGATACGGCAAGAGCGGTGTTCTGTATGAGTTTACAGAGTATCTTCGGAAACAAAATATCCCATATCTTCCTGTCCGCATTGACCGGAAAATCCCTGATAAAAATGCTAAACAATTCGGAGAAGATATGGGGTTACCGGAATCACCAGCCTTTTCCCTAGCCGGTCTAGCTGCCGGCAGGAAAAGCGTTCTCATCCTAGACCAACTGGATTCAATCCGCTGGACCGTTGCTCATTCTAATGTTGGTTTTGATGTTTGCAAGGAACTGGTCAGGCAGGTTCAATCACTACGCCGAGCTGGTAAAAACATTTTCATTGTTTTCGCTTGCCGGACCTTTGATCTGGAAAATGACCCTGAGATCAAAAATCTATTCAATGTTTCTGGGAATCAAGAATTTGTCAAAATACCGATCAAAGAATTTTCTGATGAACAGATGAGAAAGATTGTAGGATTGGATTTTAACAACTTGACTGGGCCTCAAAGACGAATTCTTTCCTGTCCTCAGAATCTGGCTATGTGGATACAACTGAAACAGGGTGGGGAAATACCTAGCTTTCGTTCTGCGACCGAGTTGATGCGACGGTTTTGGGAAAATAAGCGGGAGATTTTGGAAGAGGAGGTGAGAGTATCTAAAAGTGATTTGGATAAATTCTTGGGAACTTTGTTGGATTATATGGAAAGAAATGGAGAGGTTTCGGCGCCTGCTACCATTGCAACGCAATATTCGCGTATTGAAAAAGCGTTAATATCTCACGGTGTTTTGCAATCGGATCAACGTAGAATATGTTTTTGCCATCAAGGCTATATGGATTACCTTATCGCGGAGCGTCTATTGCTACGAATTTACGAAGGGACAGGTACTGTTCTAGAGTGGCTTGAGTCTAAAGAAAAACAATCCCTGTTTCGGCGGGAACAGTTGCGCCAAGTACTTACGCTGTTGGCCGATGAATCTCCATCAGATTTTTTCAAAACGGCCAAAGAAATTTTGGAATCGGATGGAGTTCGTTTTCATCTCAAGCATCTAGTTCTTGAGTTGATTGGCCAACTGGATATTATCAGCGAACAAGTTGGTCAATATTGCCTGTCCTTGACCAAAAACAGCTACTGGCGGGAACATGTCTTGGAAACTGTGTTCATGGGGCATCATTCATGGGTGATCTATCTTTTAAATGCCGGGATAGTATCTAATTGGCTCTCTTCAAATGAAAACGATAGAGTTATCTTGGCTTTAAGTCTATTGTCCTCCGTTGCTGAACATATACCTGATCAAGTTACAGGGCTTCTAGCACCTTTTATAAATAATGGTGGCGACTGGCCTGGCCTCGTTTTGAACGCGATTTGTCGATGGGAATCGGATGATTCCGATAATATGTTTGAACTTCGGCTTCAACTTATTAGGCAAGGCTACGTGAAGGATTTTGTCGACTGGAAATCGTTATGCACTAAATATCCTCTCCGTGCTATTCGTTTGATAGCGACTGTGGTTTCTACCTGGGACATTGATGATAAAGACACATCAAAGCATAGAAAAAGTAGACTCGAGAGTTGGTACGATCAGGATATGAAAGCCTTGTACAGCGCAGTGGAAAAACATCCGATTCAAACTTGGGATTTATTGATGCCAGAGGTCGAAAGATTGACTAGTATTCGGGCTGAGCGTTATGAGCCAAGGCTTCAAAAGTGGCAAGAGAAATTATTTGATAGTAAGGAAACTGACATCGCCCGTGGAGTTATTGAACTGCTCATAATAGCCGGACAGGTTCTGGCAAAAGAACATCCGGACGAGTTGATAACCCGGACCGAGCTATTGGAAGGTTGCATTTCTCCTTTGGTTCAAAGAATCGTTATTGCGGCTTTCGCGGATCTTCCTCCCAGTTATGGGGATATCAGTATAGGATGGTTGCTTGCCAATCCTGAGCGCTTCCGCATAGGTTCTGGACAAGGCGAGCCGGAATGGATGCCTGCAGTGAGGCTTATTGAGGCCTTATCACCCCACTGTTCGGGAAAATTATTCCTACAGCTAGAAGAATCCATTATTCATTATCATTCTCCAAAAGAGAAAGAAAAAGCTGAATATCAGCTTGCCAAGAGGCGGGAAGGTTATTTCTGTCATTACTCGGGCCAGACACAGTTTTTTTTGTTACCTGCTCTTGATGCCAAGAGAATACGGCCAGCTACTTCCGATTTGATTCGTGTGCTGAAAAGGAAATTTGGGCATTACTCCAAGGAAAGATTTCTCGGATGTTTTACATCTTTTGGTGGCTGGGAAGGGTCCAAGCTCGAGCCCAACCTTGAACGAATTAGTGATAAAGCCTGGTTGAACATTGTCTCCAGTAAAAAAGTGACGGAGTGGGATAACCGAAAACAGATTCAAGCTGGTCCGGACCGCATCTTGTCAACATCCATTATACAGTTTTCTGGCAGCCTTTCACGGATAGCAAAGCGTTTCCCAGAACGTTTTGGTAAGCTTGCGCTTCAGTTTCCGGAAGATGTCCAGCCAAGCTATGTCTCAGCTATTCTCGACGGTTTCGGTAATAAACAACCAGGCGAGGAAGTTCCTGAATCCGAAAAGGAATCTTGGCGGCCTGCACGGGTTGAGACCATCGAAGCAGTATTGGAAAAATATCAAGCTGATGATTACAGAGAGGCCGCGATGTCGTTCTGTCGGTTAATTGCTAACAGAGCCGATGAGAATTGGTCGGATAATACAATTGCTAGGCTGGTGAATTATGCTTGTAATCATCCGGATTTGAGAAATGGTGAATTGAATGTCTACTGCGATAAAAGCTGTGAAGAGGCCACAGTTGAAGTTCTTTTTCAGAACACCTTCAACTGTGTCCGGGGGGTGGCTGCAGGTGCAATCGGGGATCTTCTGTGGGAAGATAAAGATCGCCTGGATAAAGTTCGCACCGGGATTGAATCTCTTATCTGTGATCCCCATCCTGTGGTTAGAATGGCCTCTATTAAAGCTATTGAGCCCGTCCTTAATATTGACCGAGATTTGGCTGTTCGGTGGTTTTGTGAAGCCTGCAAAGATGACCTGCGAGTGGCTGCATCTCCACTGGCTTTACGCTTTTTCTATTATACTGTTCTGAATCACTTTGATAGGGTCGGACCAATTATTCAACAAATGGTCGATTCTCCTTTGGATGAAGTGGCCCAGCGCGGTGCAAGTCAGGTGACGGCTCGTTGGTTCTTTCACGGATTTTTCGAGACTGAATTTGCCAAGTGTTGCAAGGGTACGGTTTCACAGAGAAAGGGTGTAGCGAAAGTATCCTTATCCCTCCTAGAAGACAAAAAGTATGACGGAAAATGTCAAGAGCTATTGTTCCAATTTATGAATGATCCAGATAGAGAAGTGCGGGATGAATTACGCGGAATTTTCAGAAAAAATGAATTGCTTAACGATCCGCAATACGAACCATTAATCGGAAAATATATCGAGTCACGGGCGTTTGACGACGACCCTGATCTTTTTATCCTGAGTTTAAAAGAATTTCCTGGGAGCCTCATTAGTGTTGCCGGAGCGATATTTTCGGTTTGTGAAGAATTCTTGGTAACCCTAAAAAAGAAGACACTAGATATCGGTTCAAGATATCCTCACACAGTATTAGAAGCACAGTCCATTTTATTGAGGTTATACGAGCAGGCTCAAGGAGAGCCGAACCCGCAGATTGCAGATCGATGTTTAGATATTTGGGATTTGTTTTTTGAAAAGCGGGTTAGTAGCACTATCGAATTGACTAAAGCCATTGAACAATAGATGCGGAGCAAACCTATAGGGCTAAAACCTACCCTTTTTTCTGAAACTCGTTGGTGTCAGACCTACGCAATTGACAAATTAGCATTTCCAAGGTTTTCTCGGGGAAAACGCGAAAATTTAAGGTTCCTGCCTGACAAGAACCTCGGGGGGTACGGAAGGTAAAAGGATGCCAAATGGCGAGTCAAAGAACTGGGTCCGCTTCAAGGTCACATTGGAGACTTTTCATAGCATTTATGATCATTGGCCAAGTGTCATTTACCTGTACCCGTTCTTTATTGAAGAATTGAAAGATAAGCTTTCCGGGCAGGATTTTGAAACTTTTCAATCCAAGATCACTCTTGTGCCTGACGAGGAGCATCCCTTCCTGGCAATGGATGATTCAGGGAACGTCTACGACTATTGAGCTACTCCCCGAAAACTGGACCAGGATCTAAGGTGATAGGATAACCCCGGTGGAACAAATTCGGAGAGGGCACCGATACAGCCATGAGAAAGAGATACGATGCGGCATTCAAGGCCGAAGTAGTACTTGAAGCTCTTCGGGAACAGGGCACACTGGCGGAAATAGGCTCTAAATACGGTATTCATCCAAACCAGGTAACCCAATGGAAGAAGACCTTCCTCAAGAATCTTCCCGAGGTTTTCTCGAAGAAAAAGGATGACGAAACGGAGACCCTGAAGAAGCGAGAATCGGAACTTTACCGCCAGATCGGCCAGTTGAAATACGAGGTCGACTGGTTGAAAAAAAATCTGAGGAGCTCTGTTAAATCCGTCTCAAAGCTCAGAGATGCCCTGGAACCCGGAGAAGCAAAACTCTCCATGCGTCGGCAGTGCGAGCTTTTGGGACTAAACCGCTCCGGCATCTGCGTAAAGAGAAAAGGAAATGGCGAAGAAACGTGTGAGAACCTGTATTTGATGGATCTTATGGACAGGCAGTACACGAAGTACCCTAGCTGGGGAGTAAAGCGCATGAAGTTCTGGCTTCAGAGAAAAGAGATCCGGGTCAACCTGAAACGGGTTAGAAGACTACTCCGTCTCATGGGACTTGAAGCGATCTACCCGAAGCCCAGACTCAGCAAGGGCAACCCTGAACACCGTATCTACACGTACCTCTTGAGGAACCTTGACATAAAACGACCCAACCAGGTCTGGTGCTCGGATATCACGTATGTGCGCATGGGCAAGGGCTTCCTTTATCTCACGGTCGTAATGGACTGGTTCAGCCGCAAGGTCCTGTCCTGGGAGCTTTCGAATACCCTGGATACGAGTTTTTGCGCAAGCGCTCTGAAAGAAGCGCTTCAGAGATATGGGAAGCCTGAGATCTTCAACACGGACCAGGGCTCTCAGTACACGAGCAAGGATTTCACGGACATCCTGAAGGATAACGGGATCGACATCAGCATGGATGGCAGAGGCAGGGCCCTGGATAATGTCTTCGTAGAAAGACTGTGGAGAACCGTCAAGGACGAACCTTGGAGAGTTCTTCGTCCGCTACAACGAAGAAAGGCCGCACCAGGGTCTGGGCTACATGAGGCCTTCGGAAGTATACTCAGGTCAAGGTGCAGGGAAACTGGTCAACTGCTAAGGAAACTGAAACAGAAGAACCAATGCATCTTGAAACGGGAAAAGGGCCAACAAACCACCGGACCGATCACCTTATTTTTACCGCCCAGTGGTCCAGTGAGTAGGGAGTACCTCAGAAACCCCTAAAAGGCAAACAATATGTCCTGAATAGCCACACTTATCCGAGTTGTCCACAGGAAAAGGATTCAGCTGCCAAGGTTCTGCTGTTGCCATCTTTAAATGGTTTTGTTCAGAGGTTCCTAAGTCATGTTTTTTCGATTATTCCCCTACCCAAAGGGGTGCTACAATTGAAACGACCAATAGGAAATAGGCCCGATCGGAAAAATGTTGGTAGTCCGATACACAAACGAAGGTTCCCATGTGACTTTTATAGGGAGGGAGA
>Ga0265293_10004579_pt1 | contig 24212 bp, 17 predicted proteins | sample Munlanlewell138R_FD_192505 | JGI IMG/M metagenome (GOLD analysis project Ga0265293, IMG submission 192505) | Leachate microbial communities from a municipal landfill in Southern Ontario, Canada - Leachate well 138R | ecosystem: Engineered > Solid waste > Landfill > Unclassified | place: Canada...
TTACGTAGCGCTTGGACCAGACCCGCGGTGCGGCGGAACCCTAGCTACCATCATCGGTCGCGTAGGCAAATTACCACGGATCAAGCTGAGCGCGTCGGCACGAGATATCCTTCGGCGCAAGGGCCTGCAATGACGCGCTTCATTCTTGCACTGCTCCTTCAATCTGACCGAGCCCTAGCTTCACCTCCACCGCAAGCCAATCGCCCGATGGCGCCTGGAGCACCGCAATTATCTCCAGTCCGTTGCTGTCTCCGTAGTGGTGAACGGTTGTGCCTAACTGCAGCCGTAGTCGCAATCAATGTCGAAGGCGGCCACAAGAACGCTGGCCTAACCCTAACCAGTGACCACGCGCTCGAGTGCCTGTCGCGGGGGCAGGACGATCACTCCGCCGAACGTTTTCCCGAACAACTCGCCAAAGTGGCGTCGGTCTCCCGTGACAAGCGCGTCAGCGTTCGTGGCCACGGCGGCAGCAAGGATAGGCGCGTCCTTGGTTGGAAGCAACCCCGCAGCCCACTCCGCCAGCGCAACCCCGCCTTCCGCCACCAGCTCAACCTCGCCCGCGAGCGTCTCCAGCGTTTGCACTTGAGCCGGGTACTTCACGTGCACATTTCGCAGTGCCTCATCCAACGCGAACGAGGAAGTCAATAGCACGCAAACGCCAGCCTGGGCGAGCTCGAAAAGGGAGCGGCTCACCCCTTCAGGTGAGATCGCCGCAGTGAACAGCACGTTAGCGTCCAGGAAGAGTCGCTCCGGCATGTGTTGAGCGCTTATCCGCGGCGCTGCTGCTGGAGCCGCACCCTGAGTTGCTCCATGAGCGCGTCGGGCATGGCATCTTCGCTGAGGAACTCCTTGGTTCGCTCCTCACCGTAGATCTCTATCGGGTAAACACCGGTTGGACGAAGCACGATGGCGCCGTCATCAGTAGTGTCGACAAGCAGCATCTGCTCTCCCTCCAACCCGATGCGCTGCAAGATGGACCTGGGTATCGACACCTGCCCTTTCTTGCCGAGCTTGATCACGTTCATGCACCCAGCTTACCGGATTCCGGCGTTCCGGACACCAGAACGTGCTACAAAGCCCTTCGGGTTCAACTTGACGCCCCATCCCGCAGGTAGCAGGCACTCGCCAGGATCAAGTGGCCAAACACGAATGCTTAGCGGTCCAACCGACGCAGCACTCGGATTTCTCTGACGGCCCGGGGCGCCAAAAGGATGAGTTGTTCCTTGGTTTCACCTTCGCCAGATGGCGGTGGGAGAACACTCCCCCTAGCGGCCTCGATAGCGACCTTAGCCTCGGACTCAGGTGAGTGATTCCGACGCTTCCCCTTCACGACAAACCTCTATCAAGAAGCCTATCAACTTCCACTTAAGGTCCTGTCCCACAATCGGGGTCCAGCGCTCCCGGCCAGCCATTTCAGGTTCGCGAGATGGGTGTCATCGGGTTCCGTTCGGACCTCGAAGCCCCAGCCAAAATGTTGGCAGGCGATCTCCGTGCTCTGGAAGGCTCGGCGGTTCCGATCTTTGCTGGCCTGCTCTTGTCGCTTCACATCGACAACAGTGGCGCTCCCGCCCTGGCGCCATACCAAGAAGTCGGGGATGTGCTTGTATGCCTCCTCATCCCGCTCGAAGTGAAAGAGAAGGGGTTGCGAGAGGACATCGATTACGTTCCCATCGAAGTCGAAGTTCATGAGGGTGAACATTTCCAGCCGGCTTTCGTAGGGCACGAGCTGGTTGATGCTGCTGAACCAGTAGAAGCCTGGGAGGTGCCTCTGCCCTTTGTAAGCGGGAATCGTTCGAATCGAGTGGTACCCGACGAAGTCATGGCAGGCAGCCTCGTCGATGGAAACCTCGTCGTGCTGTCTGAGTTGGTCGTCGAGGAAGGTAACGGTGATCTTCATGGACACCTCCGGGGCACGCAAAAGCGGACACCTTAAATTATAAGGTATCCGCTTCGCCTACGCCCGGAAGTGTTCAGGTAGCTCGAGCAAACCCGGTGCTATCAGAACAACTTCCGCCTTGCTATCAGTTCGCTATCAATCCAACTTCCCTGCTATCAGTTTAAACTTCCCCTCTACAACAACATACTGTAGGCGGGTAGTTGGAAGTGATAGTGGCCATGCGATAAGCATGGCCACTATTTAAAGGGCGGGAAGAAGAAATGTGGGCGGAATTGGATAGTTGATCGGTGAGTATCCTAGCCTTGCGTGCGGTCTCCGAACGCAAGCCGCCAACGCCCAGCTAGGACCGCGCAACCGGACTCGGGTCACCCAGGCCTAGAGCGCACGGTCCCTACCTCAAGCGCCGAACGACCTAACACCGGCGGGACTTGGCGAGACAGCTGCAAGCTGCACCCGCTCCTAGCCTGGGGCTGAACATGGAGCGGAATTGGCTACGACCGGTTTCAGTTGGGGGTTACCAGCCGCTCGACGATACAGGGTGGGCGGCCACGCGCCTCAGTGGGAGGCAGGCAATCGGTGATGCCCGGAGCGCCTGGCACAGCGGGAGGGTACACGAAAGTCCCACCGACATGACCGGTCCACTCTGGGGCATGGACACGCCCCTCGACGCGAACATAGCCGACCTCGCTTCCAGCCTCATCCGTGCAGGCGGCCTCCAATCGTACGGGGTCACCGACTCGCAGATTCCCCTCGTGCCTTGTCGTCTCACGGGCAGCATCTTCAGGCCCGGCAGCTATTGTCATACTCACTTGGTCACCGGCGACTACCGTGCCTCTAAGTTCGCCCGTACAGACCGCCAGCTCGATCTCGGAATCGCTGAAAGGCTGCCGCCAGTTAGTGACGGTTAGGCTCCAGGTGGGCCCCAGCGTCTTGCACCCGACCAGCAGCAACGCTAGCCATACGCCAACTACTAAGACCCGATGCCTGTTCATGCGCCCCTCCTCGCCCCATCATTCGAGTGCGAACACTCCCCGTTCCGTGCCCCAAGTACCGGAGAGGGACAACATCCACTCGTTCGGGTCACTGAGTGTCCGGACGTTTAGGCCGTTGGAGCCGGTATCGTAAATGGCGTAATGGGTGACGGGCGAGTAGTGCCCCTGACCGAAGCCGCGGAAATACTCGGCTATGACCGGGTTGTTCTTGTCGCCTATGTTGCGGATCAAAATCGCGGCTTTTGCCGGCGCGGAGGTGACGTTACCGGTGTAGTGGCTGATGTTGGAGGTCACGGTCAGGTTCAAGTTCTGGTCTCGAAGGAAGGCCCTGGCTCCGTCCCTGAAGCCGACACCGATCGTCATGCTGCCACCCGTGTTCCAACAGGTGCCCATGTAGTTAGCGATTAGAGGCCGGCCATGTAGGCCGAGCGGCGCCGTCAAGTTCGAAGCGAGGGTATTGAGCTGCTGAGCGCGGTTACCGCTGCTGTTATAGGTAACACCGAAGAACTTCGTGCCGTCCAGGAACTTGCGCTGGATCAGCCCCACGAAGGCGGCTGGCGCGCAGCCGAGCGGCGCTTGGTAATTGACAGTGCCCGTGATGACGCAGTAAGGCATCGCGAACGTTCCAGTCCGCCCGAAGTCACTTGGGTACTGGTCGTCACCGCTGTGCAGGGCTTGCCGTGATGTCGGGATATAGCCGGTCTGAATGTGGTTGCAGATGAACAGGAAGCAGTGCCGGCTGTCGGGGTAGCGGGTGAGCGGCGCGAGTCCTTCCGCGGAGGCGTCCAGAAGAGCGGCTACCTTCCTCACGTCAAGGTTCCCGTCCGCCAGGGTCAGCTCCGCAATGTCGATCCCGCTGCCGCTTCGGACCGCCTGAGCCCTCACGACACCGGCGGTGTCAGCACTCAGAATCTCGCCCCACTCCGCATGCAGGCGGGCGGCTGTTTCTGGGTTGCTGTTGGCCCTCACCATCTCGCCGTACATGTCTTCGAGACTGGTTACGGTCTCGGGCGGGAGCGGCTCGTGGGTGTAGGTGTCCCAGAGGCTGCCATCAAGGTCGCGGACCGCGAAGGTCTGCTGCTCGATGGCGACCACCTCCGCCACGTTGCCTAGCCCGCCGAGCGCCTCCACAGTGCGGGCCAGCCGTAGCGGGAGGGTCAGGCCCACGTTGCTGACGATCAACACGTCCCGCGCGGTGCTAGCGCCCGTCAGGGTCGTCGTCCAGGCGCTCGTGGCGTCCTCGGGATCCCACTCGTCCCCGGATACCGAGAATGCCAGGTCCCAGAAGCCGCCTGCACTGACGGGAGCCGACACGGTGATATCGATGAACGGTTCACCATCGAGGTCGACGGTGCGGAGCGTGTGCAACTCGAGCTCCGCCACGGTCTGGGTTCGCAACCCCCAGTTGAGCCGGTCACTGACGCTGATTGCCTGGCTCACGGCCGGGAGCGTGTCGTTCGCGTTCGCGCGGATATCGAACTGTCCAGGTTCCACTGCCGGCTGGCTGCAGGCCACCAGAACCAGAAGTGCGAATAGAGCGATGCAAGTGCGAAGACGTGTTACTCGGATCATCCCACTTCCCCCTCTAAATTGTGAACGTGCTTGTGCCCACAATGCTAGCACGTTTCCGTTAGCTGGCGTCCTGCTAACTAAGGGAGCGGTGGGACACGCACATCGTTTCGCCAACGGTCACGCCAAGTAGCCGTAGGCGACAAAGGCGCAGGACCGCAACAAGCCCGACAGCCGCACGCTCGGTACGATCCGGACGGACTCGTGGCCGAACGGGATAAGCCAAGCCCTAACGTTCCACACACCGTTCGACGAGGCGGCGTAAGATGACAGCTTCTCGTCATCGTCTACAGGGTTACGTTCGAAGACTCTCAATGCGTGGTTGGGTGGCTTGCTCCATGGGGAGCTTCGACATCATTGTTGGCGTACAACGCACGGTTCGGAACGTGCATTCCCGAATTTGAAGTAGGCGGCAAGTGCAAGTACCGGAATCCGAAAGCCGCGAGTTCCTTGCTCAGGCTGGGGATGAGTTCCCGGACGAACTTCTTGTAGACGACGTCGGCGTGGCTCGACGCCTCACGCAGTTCCCTTAAGGCTGGTGACGTGCGCGCGTCTGCCTGCATCAACTCGCTCCACAGCCATGCTGCCGCCTGCTGGCTGCGAACTCCCACGCGTCCCTTGCCGACGCCAGATCGCCTGCAGATCTCGGCCCATTCTTCTTCGGGGATGTCTCGGAACGTCCTCAGCGCCGCGCGCCGCACTTCGAAATCGACCTTTGCCGGGTCCTCCGAAAGATCGAGGGCGAACGCTTGAATGTCATTCCGGAGTTTCTGCCCGCCGTCGCCCGCGCGTACGCGTTGGATGGCTGCGCTCACCCCGCTCCTCACGCTGCGTTCGTCGAGGCCCAGCACGCTGCCGAGGTCAGTGCGCGTCATGCTGACGATGAGCTCAGCCAGCATCACGGACATGGCTGCCCGTCCGGTCTTGTCCGCAACCCCAAGCGCCCTGAAGTAGCGCCGGAACTTCGACTTGTACTTGTCCCGCCAGAAGAGCGGAGGCACGTGGCGAAGCTCGAAGCCGTAACCGAAGACGCCGTTGACGGCGGAATATCCGAAGTTGAGCGCGTGCCCCTGGAATGCGCCGGGTTGCCCGCCGCGCCCCAGGTAATCGACGTACCCCCACAGCACGAGTAGGAGGTCGTCACTCATTCCCTTCACGAAAGAGCGGTAGACCTCTCGGCTGCTCTCCTGGGTTGCTGGCCTCGCAGTCAGGGCGGGCGCGGTTCGATAGTCGCCTTGCGTCAGCTGCGTCCATACCCAGGCGGCCGCCATGTGGTTCCGTCCACCATCCTGGCCCGCACCCATCCCTGCCTGGCCGGCGATGAACGCCCAGTCCCGCGCGGGGATGGCGGCGAAGTCACTGAAGCGAGCGCGGCGGGCCGCGTAATCCACTTGCTCGTAGGCTCGCGAGATCCGCTTCGCTTCTTCATGCAGAGCCTCCACGAACTCGTCATAGGTGGCCTGGTTGCGGATCAAGCCGGTGGCGCGCCGCACTCCGGGCCTCACGGACCCTTCTCCGATCCCTATCGCTTCGAAAGCAGCGTCTCGTTCATCGTCAACGACTATCTCGGCCAACATCAGCGAGACCGTCTGCCTGGCGGTAACTTCCAAGACGTCAAGCTTCCGAAAGAACGGTTCGAACTTCTCGAAGTACTCGGGTTCCCAGTAGACGGTTGGTACGTGTCGAGCTTCGAAGCCGAACGCGGAACCGATGCCCCCGAAGGCGAGTCTCTTACGCGGGAACCGGTGGCTCCGTGGCGCGTCGAACGCGAGGGCGTGCAGTTGCGAGAAGACCGGCGGCAACCCCAGCCGGTTCAAGTACGAGGCTCCGCCACCACCCCGCGCCATCGCCATCGCTAATAGGGGCCGTGCTCGCTCCGCGATGCCGACGACGTCCGGCGCCTCGAAGATCGCTTTGCAGGCCGCAACCAGTACGCCCATCACGTGCGGATCGGTCGGGGCGAACGCGGTCTCCTTCTGCGAGCCGGGCTTCTGCCGCCTGCCAGCAGCTACCGCCATCTCCGCTTCGCCCCTCGCGGCATCAAGGCGCGCTGCGCGCTCGCGCGCGTCGACTTCGAAGCTGCGACGGAGCGCTGCTGGCAGGCCGGGCACCAGGTCAAGGACCAGGTTCGGCATGGCGGCGTAGAGCATCAATGCGCTGAAGCCGCGTAGAGCGCGGAAGAACTCGAGGGCTGGAACTCTCTCCCCACCGATTACGGCGTAGCGCGCCTCGAGCGCTGCGTCGACCCATGCTTGCGCCTTTAGCACCACCGAGTTCGGGTCGAAGCGCAGGGTGTCGACGGTCGTGATGTCGTGATCGCAGGCGCCCGTGCGGTGACCGCGGATGCCCCCGCCCAGCACGTTGAGGCACCTGCCAGCCTCGGGCACGATGAAGCCGTAAGCGGGCTTGACCTGTTTGTCCCGCCGCCAACTCGCGAAGCGCAATTCGCAGCTGGGGCACTCCGACGCCAACAAGCGTTTGTGCTTCACGCAGGCGAACGACCACGGCAACTTCCACGCGGCGCGCCAGTAGCCTTCCTCACCCTTGACGCACTCCGGGCATACGTGCGAGCCCGAGAGGTAGATCCACGAACTCAACCGCGTCGCGAGAGGGTCGAACGCCCCCTCCTCGGATCGCACCTCCTCGAACGCGGTGCCACCGAAGCCCTCCAGAAGTAGCGCGTCAAGCTCGGGGACCGTGAGGCGCAGGGCGGCGGCCACGACCGCCTTGCGCCGAGGTTCGATATGCACTCCGTAGCCGTTCGGCACCGCCTTCACCTGCTCCGCATCGGACAAACCGACACGGTGCAGGAGCGAAACCAGCTGCACGTTCTGGAAGCGCGCGTTGCGGTCCATGAAGCTCGCGAACGCCTCGCCAGGGTACGGCCGCAGCACGCGCGGGAGCGACATCCTCGGCGAGATGGCCGCCGCTGACGTGCTCACTCGGGACCCTCGCTCTCCAGGAACGCTCGCAGCGCAACGGGGTCGTCCTCGAACGACGCCAGTTTTCGCTTCACGCGTTCTGCGTAGCGGGTGGGGCCCTCAGCTAGCTTTACCGCTTCCAGGTCCTCGATGATGAGCTTCTCAGCGCCGGAGCGGATGGCGTTGTTGGCGCCGTGCCGCAACAGGCGCATGAGCGCACCGATGCCGCCTGCGGTGCGCACGTAGAGGTAGAGATGGTGCTTCTCGAGCCAACCGGACTCGTGGTCGACGAGCAGGAGGTGGCTTTCGATGGTCCTAAGTATCTCCAGCCACTGAGAGTCGGCGCCTTCCATTACGTCGTAAGGGAACGGCGTGACGCGGTGCAAGGAGTAACGGTTCTGCGTCTGGGAGGCGCGCGACGGGCCGCTCGTGACGGTGTCGAGCAGCAGCACGCTGCGCTCGGTATTGATGCCGGCGTAAACGAAGGTGGCCGGGATCTTGTCCATCAGTTCCTTGAGCAGGTCGTTGACGCTCGCAGCGGACTTGTTACCCGCGTGCAGGTTGTGGATGTCGTCGAGGATGATGAGGCTCGTCTTGCACGCGCGCGTCGTGTCGATGAGGCGTCGCATGACCTCCCCCTCCGTGTCGCGCTTACCTACCGGAATGCCGTAGAACTCGACCAGCGAGGTGAGCATCTTCTTGGTGGTGGTCGACGACGGCACGTAGGTGTAGACGACCGGGATGAAGTCGTTCATCACGTGCTCGGCCGGGACGCGCTTGTAGGCCTTCTGCATGGACAGCTCGTACTTGCGGCCGAGCTGCAGGATGATCGTCGTCTTGCCGAGCGTCCCCGCTCCGTCGATGATGGCGCCCGAGCGAGCGCCCGGCAGGCTACGCAGGTTGTCGACCGCGAGTGTCCCGACGTCCTTGTGTATCCTCTCCATGGCTCTCGAGTTGAGCGGCCCGAAACCCATGTGGTAGATGCGCCTCGCGCGGTCGTATTGTTGCCTTTCGCTCTCGCTCATCACCGCGAGCTGCTCCCGCGTGGCGAGCGCCGGACGCATGGGCGGCTGGCGGTTCACGAACTTGCGCCACGACACGACGTCATGCAGGCTGTCCTCGGCGAACGGCTTGTCCTCGAACAGCGCCTCATGAATGCTAGCCATCCAAGTGTCTTCGGGCAGTTCAGGGCTAGCGGTGGCGGTAACTGGGGGTTTACGCATCGAAATCCTCCGGGTCAACAACATTGAGAATGGAACGGACGGCGCGCGCCGGCTCCAGGAGTACGCCCGTCACTGGAGCTGCAGCTACCGTCTCTGCGACATGCTCATCCGTGCCGAACAGCGACTCGATATCGAACTCCTCGTCCGGAGCCTGCAGGTTCACGGTAGGTTCGGGAACTCCGGCCCGTGCCCGGTCCCTGGCGGCGTGCTTGGCCTGCATCACGCGCCTGGCTGCGAGCCGATGCTCACGCTTGGATTTCGAAGCAAGGGCATCCTGGCGATCCAGAAGGTCGTCCAGTTCCCTGCCGATGGCCTCCATGCGCGCGTTGCGCGTGCTCCCCAGGCGCTCAATCACCAGAGTCTTGGCGTAGGCCAAGGTGTTCTCGTCGAACGGCCGGCCCTCCACGCGCGGCTTGTGCCTCGGGACGGCCTCCCACTCATCCGTCGAGGGATCCAGGAAGTAGAGCAGCGAGAGGTCCCGAGGGTCACGCTTGCGCTTGAAGGGCCATTGCGCGCCGCGATTCTGGTACGGCGACGGCACGTTCCTATACTCCGCCAGGACATCAGCGTTGTAACGCAGACCGTCCACGTCGACGCCGTAGTGGTTGATCTTGCGCCACACGGTGGGCAGCAGCTCCAGGTACATGCGCGCGTCAGGCACCACGTACGCGTATCCTGCTCGGCTCAGCCCGTCCTGGAACATGTCGCTCGGCGAGATATCCAGCCGCGGCAACGCCGGCAGCTCCAGGCCCCGATGCGGGCGGCGCTGCCAGTAGGTCGCCACCCATTCGGCGAACATTTCCTCGATCTGCTCGATGAGCAGCACCGCCTTGAGCTCAACGTCCTTGCCGCGGTCTAGCACGTTGGCGCCCTTGTACGCGGGCAGGTTCTGCACGAACTGCTCACGGATCGTCCTGAACAACCGCTCCACGTTCGCCTTGTCGGTAGGCGTATAAGGCCGCGCCAACTGCACGCTCGTGCCAATGCGCCGGCACCCATCCAGGAATGCCACCGACAGGAACACGCGCCCGTGATCGATCCACACCGACTCCGGGTTGACCAGCGGGATGTTGGAAACGCCGAGCTCGCGCTCCTCGTCGGACAGCAGTTCAACGATCACGTGCTCCGGCACGCCCACGTAAGGCCACCGAACGTGCTCCGGCCACCCCGCCCGCATCGCCTTCGGACGCAGCATGTCGTAAAGCAGCAGAGCGGCGTCCACCGCCTTCTCGGCCCCAGGTGTGAACCGCCAGGCCACAATCGAGCCCGAGTAGAGATCGAGGGCGATCGTCAACCTTAGCTGCACCCATTCGAGGCTCAACGGGTCGATCGCGAACGCGTCCAGCGGCGTAGCGTCGATCACTACCGCCTCGCCCGGCCGCACCACCTCCAGCGGCCGGTACGTTGCCTTCGGCTGATTAGCCCGCTCCCGCTTGCCCTTCGCATGCCCGAACGTGCCCCGCCCGCCGTCCAGACGGTCCAGCAACGCGTTTAACGTCTTCCGCGAGGGAATCTTCACCGCCTCACCCGGGAACAACTCCTGCACCTTCCGCTGCACCAACCGAGTCACGTGCGTCTTGGATAAGCGGCTCTCGTCCGTCAGCCCGTCCAGCACTACCTGGGCCGCGCGCTTTGCGCGCGCGTCGACCTTCGGGAAGTCCCCCTTCAAACCGGTCTTCCTACCGTCGACCAGCCCGAACAGCCCCTCTTCCCGATACTGCTCGATGTAGCGCCAGACGCTGAAGGCAGCCAGCTCGAGCTCCTTCGCTTTGTGCTCGACCCGCTGTGTCAAGGTGGTGATGCTAGGATCGAACGTCTCGCGCGGCTCACCCGGCAGCGCCAACGCCTCGTGCCCCCGCCGGTACCCCGTGAGCACCTCCAAGAGGTCCGCTTCCAGCAACTCCACGCGCTTCCGTTCCGCCTCGGGCAACCCCGCCAATCGCTCCTGCATGAGCTCGCCCCGGTCTACAGCCTGGCCATCGTCACCGACAACCCGGAAGCCGGGCGATTCCACCAAGGCGCGCACTTCAACGACCGCGCGCTCGCGGTAGCGGTTCTCGAGCTGAACTTCGACGCCCATGAAGGCGACGACTCGCCAATCAGCGCCGTCCCACCTGACCCGCGTGCCCACCTCGAGCTTCCTCGCGCCGCTCACGCCGCCAGCCTCCTCGTCGACAACACCACTGTCGAGGAATCCTCCAGCGGGGCGTACATCTCGACCTGCAAGACCTGCCGCCACAGGAGGTGGAACAGCACCGGCCGCACCAAAGCCGGAGCGTCGAACCCGGCAAGCAACGAACCGACCGACCTGGCCTCGCCGCCAACTGCGTCCAGCAACTCGTCGGCATAAGCGTCAAACGCGACGGGATGGCGCCGGAAGCCGGCCAACCACCTAAGGTTGCGCTGGTAGATCTCGTCCGGCTCGCTGAACACGCGGTACTCCCAGCCGAGACGCTCGCACCACACTTTCGTCATCGAGAAAGTGGCCTGATTCTTCAGCTTCTCCGCCTGGACACGCGGCTTGACGTCGACAAGTAGGAAGCGGCCACCCGGCAAGGACACCAGGAAGTCCGGGACATGCCACGGAGCCGAGCCGTCGCCCAGATGGAAGTGCAGAGCTAGGGGCTGCGGCAGAACGTCGAGACACTCGACATCGAAGTCCAGCAGCATCAGGCTCAACATCTCGAGACGGCTCTCGTACGGGATCAACCGGTCTAGCGCCCCGAACCAATACAGGCCGGGCAAGCCGGCCTGACCTTTGTAGGACGGGATCTTCCGGACCGACTGGAAGCCGACGAAGTCGAGCGCGTGCGCTTCTCTGACCTCGATACCGTCGCGAAGCTCGCCAGTGGCATCGACAACCGTGCAAGATATCGCGGAACGTAGGGGTGAAGAAATGCTCGTCACATTCAAGGCTATCGTCGATTCCGCGGGAAACCTGACGAAATATGACAATGCCCCAGGCAGCGTGCAGGCCGACCGCTGGCGTTACGTGTGCCGGTGAAAACGCACTAGATTCCGATGGACGCCATGTCCGCATCATCCACTACTTGTGCCCTCGATCGTCCAATCCTTGAGCCGCAGAGGGGCGGGCGGGTAGCACCTCCAGAGCCCGAACATCGCCCCCCGCAGGAGCGCAATAAGTATCACGAGGCGCAACTAAACTCGCCTGATCCGATGACGCGCGCTACTGCCTTAGATGGATCACTAGAGCACCGAATGCGTACATCTCTCCGCGCGTCAGCACCGGTCCACTCGTTTCGGGGAGGTAATCGCGGATAAGCCCAAGTTCCTCACTCTCTGAAGCGCAAGCCCGCATGGCGCACAGCGCAGCAAGCGTGAGCCTTACGGCCACTTCGCGAGTGAGTGGCCCTTCAGTGGAGGGGAAGCGGTGCAGGAGCATGTCACCGAGCTCTGGCTGGCCATGGAAGCGCGTAGCGATATTACTGAGGAGGTAGAGGTAACTTATCGCTTGCACGGGTTGATCGAGCCGGGGATCGTTACTGTAGCCGCCCACCGCTAGGCCACGGCTGAGTAGTAGGCGGTAGGCGGCGTAGTGGGGATGGCCGACCGGCCCAACCGGCTCCCGGGCGGCTACTTCCGGCAAGTAGGCGCCGCGATCAGACAAGATTTCACGCACGTCGCTAATCAGCGCCTCGTCGGTTACGAGCTCGTCGGGCTGTAGTCCTGCGCGAGCCGCTGTGGCCGCAGCCACGCCCACCGCCTCACCGAGAGCCATACCGAATGGCACCACTCTCGCACTGGAGGCTGCGATAGGGTCGTATCCCGCTGCTTTACCCACCACCCATAGTCCGCGCAGGTGCTGGGGCACGGTGACGCAGAGGCTCACGCCGTAGATGTTGGGCGCACCGTAGACATAGCCGTCGTCGTGAGGCGTGAGCGTCTGCACGTCCAGGGGATAACCGCCCGCCGCAACGTCGGAGAGCGTGACCCTGTTATCCAGCACGTCATCTACCGTGAGAGTACAGAGGGCTCTTAAATGACGGGATTCACGGATGTATAGCCCTGGCGCCACGCCAGCGAGTCGCGCTGACCCGAAGCCAGGCAGCTCTAGCGCCAAGTAGTCGACGATGCGGCTTGCCTCCAGGGCCGCGCGCTCACGTCCACTCGCGCGACTCGCCCCGTCAAAAGGGTCGATGCCGTAGATGAGTAGAGCATTGATGAGAACAGAACCGTCATCCTGACGGCCGATGTTCAGACCCCGCAGTCGAATGCCATCTTCGGTAGGCTGGTAGGCGGCCGGGTAACCGCCGAAGTGCCCCCACACCACCCTGTCGTCCTCGGAAGCGTAAGTAGCGCCGCGCTCGCGCACCCCGCGCCGCAACGCCTGCCAATCAACACCCGCCACGCGGAATACCAGCGTGTCGGCCATGCGCTCGGTTAAGCCTAGCGACTCGAAGCCAACAGAGTAAGCCGCGCCCGCCCGAGACGCGAAGTCCATATCGGCAGTGGCATCGATGACTTGCCTAGCCGGATAAGCAGCCTCACCCGCCTGAATCCCAATCACCGCTTCGGCTTCGAGGACGGGCGTTATTCCATGCTCATTCAGTTGAACCGTCACACGGGCTTCCTTGAGGAAACGTCCGAAAGCTACCTCGGCCCGCTCGACATCGAAGGCGTGACCGCGACCAACGGCCTCCCACCAACGCTCGAAGAATCCCTGCTGGTAATCGAACGGTTGCGTGCGAAGATCGAGCACGTTCAGCTCCCCGAGAACGAACAGCCCCCCGAGCCGGGCGTCCTCGGTGATCAGCAGCGTCCTCGCACCGCTTTCGCTGGCAGCCACTGCGGCCGCGATACCCTCGGGTTCACTACCAACGACTATCACGTCCCACACGCCTGCGGCGTCCGGCCCGCGTGGGCCCCTCTCGCTGCGCCCGCGGATCACCGCCCAGGCCAACGCCCCGCTCAACAACAGGATCACCGCTAGGGTGACCGCCTTGCGGCGCGCCCCTGGCTCGTTACGCATCCGTCAGCGCTCGCGCTCCAACTGGCCGTCGCGCAGGCGCACGATCCGCTGCGCTCTATCAGCGACGCCCGGTTCGTGAGTCACGATTATCACGGTCTTACCGGTCTTCCACTCGGCCTCAAGAAGATTCAAGACCTGTCCCCACAGTTCCTGTGGCAGGTTCCCGGTGGGTTCGTCGGCCAGGATGACCTCGGGGTCGTTGATGAGCGCCCTGGCGATAGCGACGCGCTGCTGCTCACCACCGGAGAGCTGCAGGGCGCGGTGGTGGCTGCGGTGCTCCAACCCTAGCTCAGCCAGTAGCGCCAAGCTGCGAGACTTCCGCTCGGCCTTCGCTACGCCCGCGTACATCAGGGGCCGCGCCACGTTCTCCCACGCGGTGAGCTGCGGGAGCAGGTGGAACTGCTGGAACACGAACCCGAAACGGTGGTTCCTGAGCGCGGAAGCCTCCTTATCGCCCAGCCCCGCCACGTCCTCACCCATCAGCTCGTAACCCCCTGACGACGGCGTCTCCAGGAGGCCCACTAAGCCGAGCAGCGTGCTCTTCCCTGATCCGGAGGGCCCTACTATCGCCACGAACTCCCCTTGATTGATAACGAGGTCCAAGCCGGTGAGCGCCCGCGTCGAGCCGTACTGTTTGCTGAGCCCAGCGAGCCGGATAAACGTTCCATTGCCGCTTGGCTTAGTGGGGGATTGAACGGACGAGATCACGCGGCACCTTCCTTCAGGAGTTGCAGGGCGGATTGCCGCGCAACCCAGCGGCGACCCGTGAGGCTCAGAATCGAACTAAGGATTACGAGAAATAATGCCACCACCACCATGGAGCGCAGGTCGAGCGTCAAATGCTCAGGCTTGGGCAGGTTAGGTATATCCAAAGCCAGCGCGTCATACAACGCCCGGGATGCAAGAAAGCCGCCTGCTATTCCCGCGGAGGCGCTGGCGATGCTCCAGATCACCATCTGGGTCCACCAGCGGCGCGTGAGGCCACCTAGCGATAGGCCCAGCGCGCGATCAAGGGCCGTCTTGAACCGCTCAGCGTCTAATAGCGCAAAGAAGCCACCGACGACCCCCCATACGCAGAGCACAGCAGCGAGCGCAGCCATGAGAGAAAACAAACGCGCCTGCAACTTAAGCCCCTCCATCAGCCCCTCTACATCCGGAGTGGTGGGAACTATCTCTGCTCCCACACCCGGATGCGCACTGGCGAGCCAGGACACAACCCGGTTCTCCACTTCAGGCGAAGCAAGCCGCAGGAGCACACGCGTCGAAGAAAACGGCGTAGCTGAATTGCCAGGCAACGCGAGGCCGATGCCGTCTAAGGGTGGCGTGATCACGGCGGGCAGGTCCGCTACTAACCACGACCAAAGCGCATCATGCGGCTCTAGGATACCGCTGACTACGCAAGGGACCGGGCCTGTAAGCCCAGACAGTGTGATTTCATCGTCCAGCCTAGCTCCGAGATCGGCAACGACCTGCGACGACAAAACGCAGCCGCTATTATCGCCATCGGCAAGGCCGAACCCCATGAATGCCAAGTAACTGGCGTCTGCAGCGACCGCAATAGCAGACGTTTGGTTGCCGTCCAAGTTCATGTTCAATCGAGGGATCGTCTGCGCCAAGCTCGCCGCCTCAACACCTGATAGTCCCGTCAAGGATGCGGCATCTACACCGGTGAATACGGGCGAAAACTCGCTGCTCTCAAAGGCCCGTTGGGATCGTGGGTCTAGGACGGGATTGCCGGCTTGCAGCGAGTACATGAGTCCAAATTGGGTGGCCAGCGCACGCGCTTCTGTCGTGACAACCTCATCCACCCTGGTCGCAGCCAAACCAATGGCAAATGTGATGGCTAGGCCACCGTACACGAGGACTAGCAGGGGCTTAACGCGTCCGCCTTCCACCTTTCCTCGGATGAGTTGCATCGCTGGTATGCGCATTAGCGGCACGCTTACGCAAAGCGCCAGCGCGAAGAGCGCGATCTGCGGAATGCTTATAGCAAGGCCCAAAACGATAGCCGGGGGCTTCGTCAGAAAGACGCCGGGTATCAGATCATGAAGTGACCAGAGCGCAAGAACACCTACTATGCCGCCAAGGGCTCCCCAAGGCAGTTGCGACGCCATGAGACTTGCCACCAACCTCAGTCTGGTAGCTCCTAACGCCTTGTCAACTCCAAGGTATTGGCGCTGCCGAAGAAGATGCCAGTAACTCTGGGCATAGAGCGCGAGGAGCGCACCGACAGCGAGTGCACTACCGAGAAGCGCAAACGTTCGGCGCCGAGCTTCAATCCTCGGCTTCATTTCTCTAACGTACGTTTGGCGTTCGCTTGACAGGTCATTCACTAACCGCATTCTGCCCTCAGGACCGAATGTCTCCTTCGTCCACGCCTGAATGGAAGAAACATGGTCTTCGCTGCTGGCAGAGGTCATATGTAATTGAATGTGTAGCGGCATTGTAGCAAGCGATGGGCGCGAAGCTAGCTTCGCGGCTAGACTGCCCGTGAGGGCGTAGTCATTATCTTGATCGGGATCCTGCGCCGGGCTAGGTGCCAGTACCCCGACAATTCGAGCGCTCCTGCCGGGGTCACCGGCTTCAGGGTCGGTCAGCCTTACAAGCTGGCCGACGGCTGCCGATGGGTTCCCGAATACTTGCCTGGCAAGCCCATTGCCGATGACAAATGCCCCTTCCTCTCCCGGAAAGAAGAGCCGGCCGAGGCTGACGGTCATCGATCTTCCACGGAAGTAGTCCTCACTAACGTAAGCTTCATGGAAGAGCGGGTAGCTTTCGCCAGTTTCAAGCTCCAGCCGACTTCCCATGGTTCCTAGGGCAGCATAGGCAACATATTCTCCGGATACGGTGGAATACAGCGACGAGATTGCTGATTCATAATCGCTCATGCGTAAGTGCGTCGCATCCCATCCGGCACCTGTTCGATCGAGATACCCAATTAAATAGTCTTGAGCACTGAGTTCCACCCACGAGAAGGTCTTCTCCGTTGGTCGGGTTGCCCAGGAAACCACTCCAATCAAGAACGTGAGGAGAACTGTAGAGAGGAATATTCTGATTGCCATGCACCCTCCTGCGACCCCGATGCACACATTAAGTGAACACCGGGGTCGCCTCTTAGAGCCTAAAGGTTAGCCACCGCAGCACGTATGTACAGTCCTAACGTACGGTGCCGTAGTGCAGTGGTACACATGCTCTCCGTCTGCTCCAGAGCCGGTAGTGCATGCAAAGTCACTGCAGTATGTGTATTGCCAGCTACACCCCATTGGCTCAAAGCCTCCCGGGCCCGCTAAGGCCACAGCCGACAAAACGGTCATCGCTAGCAGGGCTGAACTGGAGATGAGTAGCGCAATCTTTTTTCTCATACGGATACTTCCTTCCATGGTTCTAGGATACTGAGGCTAGGGAAGACCCTAAACCTCGGCTGCAGCCGGGCTGCACGGCAAGTAGAACTCACTCACCTCCATTCACAGAAGCTCGAACGCTCCTTTCAATGTTGGGCGCCCATCCGGAGGTTTGTGCTACAACAACCCCATTCTTCAGAACGTATATAGCCGGTAGAGTGAGGGCTCCGAACGCCTCAAAGGATTCTCTGCTCGGATCGTTGTAGCGAGGGAACTGCGTGGCATAGCCATTAACGGCCTCATCAGATTCGGCGAAAATTCCGACAACTTCCACTTTCCCTTCAAGCCATAGCTCGTCGAGGACGGGTTTAGCTCGGTTGCACGCGGGGCAGGTGGTCAGAAGAAACGCGACCACTAGCTTCTCTTGGGCAAGATCAACGGAAACCCTCTCGCCAAGCGGACCGACAAGATTCGGAAGCTCTGGCGCAGTTTTCATTCTGAGATCGATGACGTTGCTCGGAAGTTGAGGGATCGCTACGGAAGGGCGGATGAGAACAAAGTAGGCGAGCCAAGTGGCCACTCCGGCTGTCGCAACTAGGACTATGATAGTCGCGACGGTCACCAGTCGTTCCTGGCTAATGACGCGATTCTTCTTCATCGCCTTCCTCCCCTTCACCGCATGCTAATGGTAGATATCACCAGTTGAGCACACGCGCGGTTGCCGGAAGGTTGCGCCCTTGCTGCGCCAGTTCAGGAGCTCACAAGGCAGCCCCCAGCAACCTTATGGCAACCCTTCAGCTACTAGACTGGCCGAATGCCCTCGTGGACGGCCACCCTCGGCCTCGCAGCGCTACTCACGCTGACCAGTGCGGCGCGCTCGAACACCCTCGCCCCTTGGCTGCTCGACATTACCGAGCCGGTCTCACTACTACTGTTCGTGGAGCCTGACTGCGCGGAGTGTCGAGCGGCGCACTTCGATTTACAAGGCGAAGCCCCGATGCGGGTAGCCTCTACCTTGGCGGTTGAGGGCTACGACTCGCTCTTCGTGGATGCCGACGAGATTCTCACCAGGACGTTTCGCGTAACGAACTACCCGACCCTGATCGTGTTGCGAGAGAACCAAGAGGTGATCCGCCAGAACAGATTCGTAGACAGAGAGGTGGTGGAGGCCACCATCAGCGCGCTCCGGGCCGACCGTGTCCCGCAAACGTGGAAGGTTGGCATCCAGATTGGCACTCGCGTCCCCGGGCGCTTCGCGGATTTCACCGGGCTCGTCGTCCACTGGCAGCGAGATTGCGACTGGTGTGACCGGGAAATAGATCAGGTCGCGGCGCTGACGGCACTTGGCAACATCCCAGTGGAGGTCGTCGGCGCTGATTCCACCGGTAGCAGTGAGGATACCGCGCGACTTTGGGGTCTTCCCGGGGCGCCGATGCACATCTATCTGCGTGCCGGTGTTCCGCTCTGGATCGACACGAGCTTCCGAGAAGACTTAGTGGAACTCGTTCAACGGGTCGCAGCCGAGGCGCCCTGAGAACCCACTAAGCTACTGCCACTCCGCGCGCAACTGCTCAGCATGTACGGCGGCCAGCGTCCTCCGCGGATCACTCTCCGCCAACTGCTCGACCGCCGCCTCCCAGACTTCGAGGTCGCCCCCAAGTGTTTGCGCCAAGCGCCACGTGAGGTTGCCCTCGCCTAGTTCTAGAACTGCTCGCCTTATCGCGCTGTCCAGCCTCTCTCGCAATACAGTGACGCCTGGGGCCTCGGACTGCGGGAGCAACGAACCGCCGTAAAGAGCCAACGCGGCAGCCACATCGCCCTTAGCCAACGCGTCCTCTAACCGGATGAAATCGGCAGTCAAACCAGTTTCAAGGCGGTAAGGTCGCGAACGAATCGGCACTACCCTCCGAAGTTTCGATAAGGCGGACTTCAGCGTGCCCGAGCGGCCATCTTCTCCATAAACAAGGAGCAGCAGCTGCTCGCCGGTCAACCCATGCGGGTTTGCCACTAACATGGCCAAGATGTCCATTAGCCTGGGCGGGATCCTTACCTCCTCCCCGTGCGTCTTCACCTGTGCGCCACCTAAGAACTCAAGCAGCACACCAGCCTCTTCAGACCCCGCACCAGCGGTGGGGGCCAAGGGCTCGGTGGCCCCAGATGTGCTCCCGCCAACTGGGTTCCGCGGTGCCACGTCTTGCGCGAGCTTCCCGGCTCGCAACCACAGCACGCTGGACGCTCTCTCGGCCACCGCCGGATTGTGCGTCACCAGGATGATCGTCTTGCCGGCCTCGTGGAGCAGATCGAAAGCATCCAGAATCGGCCCCCACTGCTCGGGCGGCAGGTTACCGGTCGGCTCATCGGCAAGTATCACTTCAGGATCAGTGATCAGTGCGCGCGCGATCGCGACTCGCTGCTGCTCCCCGCCCGAAAGTTGCGACGGCCGATGCTCAGCCCGAGCCGCCAAGCCTAGCCGCTCCAGCAACTCAAGCGCTCGCCGCTTGTGCTCACGGCGCGGCACACGCGCGAAGGTCAACGGTCGGGCTACGTTCTGCCAAGCACTCAAGCCCGGAATCAAGGAGAACTGCTGGAACACGAACCCGAAGGCTCGATTGCGCAACTCCGCGAGCTGCCGGTCACCAAGAGCCCGCGTCGATTCGCCGCGGAAGCGGTAATCGCCGCTCGTGGGAGCCTCGAGCAAACCGAGAATCCCCAAGAGCGTGGTCTTACCCGCACCCGAAGCACCACACAACGCAACATACGCAGCCCCCGGCACGCTCAAGCTCACTCCGTCCAACACCGCGACACTGCCGTACGACTTGCTGATGTTATCCAGCGCGATTACCGACTTCGGATCCACAGTCATTTGATCCGCTGGCCTGCGGGCCTTAACCATGCCTGAGGTTAGCAGTCTTCGCGAGGATGGGACGCGTGAGGCGGCAAACCATACGGCGCTCACTCGAGGTAACCGGAACATCGACTGCGGTCTGCGGCGGACCAGATGCACATCCCGTCAGCGGCTATTCCACCAAACGAACAGAGCTAAGAGACTCTATCTTGAGCACCGACCAGTTCTGCAGTTAGCGCCGAAGGGCCACAACTGCCGAGACAAGTCATAGCAAAACTCGAAGGGCGAGCGAAGCGCTGAGGGAATCGTCACCGTAAGGTGAAATTCAGGGAACTTAGCGCACTCACAAATTCACGCGCATCAGACTCACACTTCACTAACAAATTGAACTACCCAACTCACCGATTGAACTACCCGCCTACACCAACATACCTGTAGGCGGGTAGCTGAAACTGATAGTGGCCGTGCGCTAAGCACGGCACTTCTCTTTGGAGCGGGAAGTGAATCTGTGAGCGGAAACGGGTACTTGACTTGTGGGTTTCCTATCCGCACGACTGTTGCTACTTGAACAGAGTTGGGTTCGCTAGAGACCCTCTGCTGTTCTCACGATTACAAAAGCAAGTCACGGCCAACAAGTCTAACAACGCGATGCGAGAGCCAGTATTCAGGCTATTCGGTGAGCGGCGTAAACAGTCCAGCGTAAGCCTCACTAGGGAGCCCCGGGTAGTTCATTCCGTGGGCGCGTCGGGCACGGCCCCACCGGATGGAAGAGCCTCTTCTCGTAGTCGAACAGGAGGTAATAGCCATCCTCTCCGCTAGGGCTGAAAACGGTCACTATCACGATGCCACGGGCTTCGAGGAACTGGTCGAACACGAATTGAACCCTATATCCCGCATCCAGCAGTAACGCCGTCACCGTCTCCATGAGTTGCTCAGGAGCCCCAGGCGCATCCCGGAAGTCGAATCTCTCCACGAGTTCGCTGGGAGCAGCGGGCCTATCCCGGAAGCCGAGCCCCTCGTACGATGCCCCGCACATGGTCTGCAGCAAGTAGACCGATTCCGAAGCGTCACGCGTAGGTTCAAAGCCGTCGGGTAAAGGAATTCCGAGCATGTTCATATCGTCGACACCCCGCGGATGCACTGGGCTGCTTGCCCAACCGGATGACAAGGCTCCTGAGTGAAGAATGACAACTAACAGAAACAAGCTCAGCGGCAATGTGGGCTCCCAGTGCGGACTCCATCAAGCGCTCGTGATACACCCATCTGTACCTTACCGGCGCCTAGACGGAGTGAGGACGTTGATGTCCAATATAGGATGGGTAGACGCACTTCAGTTGGAGTAGGAAGTGGGCGCGGGGAAACGACTCCCCTTCACCCACTTCACTGTCGAGACCACTTCCATAGCTACGATGCGCAGCACCAGTGGAAAATCACCAGGATGTCCTTCCGCACACCCGGATTCGATTCAAGGAAGGCTGTGACTGTGTAAACCTCTCCAAACTCGCCGTCTACTGGCGGATGGAACTCCACTTCAAGGCCTGAGCCAACAACTGAGCCTCGGCTCGCTTCCCAACGCACATCAGCCAGACTAGCCCCGCGCAGCAACAAAGTAAGCGGCACCACATCATCTACGCCTCGGATCCTTGCGAACTGAGGGCTCACAGTGAGCCCAGCAACCGTGGGGTCGATCGCCGCAGCGATCTCCGCCCAAGCCGGATTCCCGGTGACGGCCACGTCGAACGCGCAATTCTCGAACAACTCGGGAATGGTGATTCCGGCGTTCGTGCACACCATCTCGGCGTACTGCAAGTCGGCAGGGTCCAGGTCGGCAACCGAAAGGTAAGTGCGGGGTGCTTGAGGGTCAGAGTAGGTGTAGGTTGATTCCCCTGGCTCGTAGTGGAATAGGGACTCTGAGGGTTGAATCCGCCAGCTTTCGGCGAACACAGTATGTAGTTCGGCAAGTGTGGGTTGTACTAAGACCTGACCAGATTGGGTCCTAAAGTCATTGCTGGAGTCGCCGTCGAAATCACCGAGTAGACCTTCCAACTTACCGGCCCTAGCGGCCGGCACGCTTACTCGGACATACCCGATAGGATCACCGCCCGTGAAGCCCATCAGAGTCACTTCAACAAGCTCCCCCTCTGACCCACGAACAGTCACGGTCCTGCCCGAGACGCTAACGTAACCACCATCGTAGAGATCTACGACTTCGTTTGAGTTAGCCTCGTCTACGAAGACCCACCCATTGCCAATGAGTATTTCGATCTCGTCGGCGTCCCTGGTGCGAATCATGATGCGCTCGCCGTCAACGTTCATCGCCACTGCCGCAGTAGCTGAGACGTCGCCTGCGATTTCGACAAACCGTGTCTGAACCTCAAAGTCATCCACGATTGAACGTGCGAGTATGAACTCGCCCACGGAGTGCAGGCTGAAGTTCGTCTCGTCAAAGGACCTCAAGTGCGGATCACCGTACGCGGCCCCTTGTCCCACCGGATACTGATCCGACAACGGAAGGTCGTACAACTCGAAACGCAGGTCGAACGTGTCTGGCGCGCTTGCCGGAGCTGGCCGCCGGTTGCCGACCACCACAACAAGCACCCGCTCTCCGTTTAACGTCGTCGCGAACCGCTTCAAGTCTATGTAGGCGTTGCTCCCCGGATCCAACTCCACCTGTACGTCGCTGGCGGGTACACCATCCGGCATGTCGATAAGGAAGACCTTGGCTTCCAGGGGCCGTATGCTTCCGACTTCCATAATGGGCTCGTTCGCATTGCTCAACGACACGTACACCGGATTTGAAAGAAGGTCTAACCTAAGCGTGTCTCTCGGACCTAGAATGCCTTCGCCTATGTCGACTTCGTGTGTGTATAGCTGGTTAATGGCCCATTCCCACCAGGCCTGCCCCAACCCTTCAGGAAATGGGGTGCTTGGGATGTTGCGGAGGTGGGCGTCAAGGCGATGGTAGGGATCCCCGTCAGGATGCCCAACGGTAGCCTCAAGGATCGGCATTAGGAAGCTTATGTCCGTTGCGTTAATCCGTTTCGCTAGGTATACCCAGAAGTCTTGAGAAAGGTGCGCGTGGGGGTCCGTGCTCGAGCTTAACGGTACATCGACAACCCGCAAATCGCGCTCGCCATGGCGCGTTACTTCACCCCCGTTTAAGGCGCTTTCTGCCGCCACGATGGCCGTTCCCTCGGCGACCCATAGAACCCCGCTCCAGCGACTAGTTCTTCTGAGATAGCTCTCTTGGATGCCATGGAAGACTTCGTGCGCCACCGTATGTTTGGCCGGTAGATCATTCGCCATGAGCGTGGCTACCTGAATCTCCCCAGTATCGGGCAAGTACAACCCATCTGCAAAAGTCAACCTTCCGTCTGACGTGGTAGTTCCGAATGGGGGAACAAGCCAGATTCTGTAGGCGCCTTCTACTTCATTAAAGTGGCCTTGCTGGAACCCGACACTAAGATAAGTTGCGTACGCCAAGTTCGCGGTAGCTTCCGCTAGTGTCACCGCATCATCTCCACAGGTGAAGGCCGGGGGGTCTATAGCTTCGAACTTCTCGTAATCACAAATCACCGCGAAACGAGCGCCGTTGGCCGCCGACCTCAAGCCATCTAGCCCTGTTTCTCTGAGCTTCGCAAACGTGAAGGTGAAGTAGAAGCCTTCGGGATCCAGCCTACGCAATGGGATTCGGGCTACGCTGGCCTCGAAGTCGACTAAGATCCACGTCTTGGCCCAGAGACCAGGAGTATCTCCGAGCGGATGGTAGAGGCTCGAAGTAGGCACGAACAGCTGGGCTACTACCCTGTAACCTTCTGGTGCCTCCGGGACGGGAACGTATACATCTAACCCAGCCATACTCCTCGCGTTCCAACTCGTGTCACTGCTGATGCGGTAGAAGGGTGTGACAGGAACTTCATAGGAGGGGAACGGTATAGGCAGGTCTTCGGATTCTATGTGCTCTACAACAACACGCATCGGTTCGGTGTATTCCGCGCTGTCGGCGTGGATTACTATGCCATCGATAGCCTCAAGTGATTCTCCCGGCGCAAGCACTTTTGTACCGGTGAACTGGTCTCCACATAGAAAGTTCTGAGGTGTGACTGGGCTGGCGGCCGCTGCTTGGAAGCCGAAGGAGCGTGTGCCTCCAGGCTCGAGGCGAATGTTCCAGGACGCGGGCTCTACATGATATGTGTCGCCGTCCTTGCTGTAGGTGGCGTTCCACATGTTGACGATGTCGGCTTGCATGTCAAACCGGAGACTCCAGTTGACTGGATTCGCGCCTACGTTCGTGACGTAAACCTCGCCTACGAACCCGAAGCTCCCGTCGCCGTTCTGCCATTGCGCGGTGGTCGTGAACGTAGCGTCCAATTCGCAAGTGACAGGTATCGGGGTCACAGGGTCTTGGCTGCCAATAGGCATGCCGCTGATAAC
>Ga0265293_10004580_pt1 | contig 24211 bp, 30 predicted proteins | sample Munlanlewell138R_FD_192505 | JGI IMG/M metagenome (GOLD analysis project Ga0265293, IMG submission 192505) | Leachate microbial communities from a municipal landfill in Southern Ontario, Canada - Leachate well 138R | ecosystem: Engineered > Solid waste > Landfill > Unclassified | place: Canada...
GACGAAGCCGACCGCATGCTCGACATGGGCTTTTTGGACGACGTGCGGCACATCGCCGCGGCCACCCCGGCCACGCGCCAGACCGCGCTGTTCTCCGCCACCCTGGAAGGCACGGTGCTTTCCGTTGCCAACGAACTGCTCAAGAACCCCGCGCGTCTGCAATTGGCGGCGGCGGCCATGCGCCACGAGCGCATCACCCAGCGCGCCCATCGCGCCGATGACCTCGCCCACAAGCACGCGCTGCTGGCGCACATCATCGGTGCCGAGGAACTGGACCAGGCGGTAGTCTTCACCGCGACCAAGGCCGGCGCCGAAACCCTGGCGCAGACCCTCTCCGAGCAGGGCCATGCCTGCGCGGCACTGCATGGGGACATGGGCCAGCGCGATCGCAAGCGCACCGTGGACCGCATGCGCCGTCGGGAGGTCCGCCTGCTGGTGGCCACGGATGTGGCAGCGCGCGGCCTCGATATCGCCGGCATCAGCCATGTGATCAACTTTGACCTGCCCATGGCCGCGGAGGATTACATCCACCGCATCGGGCGCACCGGCCGCGGCGGCGCCAGCGGTACGGCCATCACCTTCGTGGGGCCCGCCGACCGTCCCAAGCTCGGACGCATCGAACGTCTCACCGGCAGCCGCCTCGAATATGCGGTGATTTCGGGACTGGAACCGCGCCTCGAACCCGTGCGCCGGCGTCCAGCGGGTCCGCGTCGTGACGGTCGGCATTTTTCCGAACGCGGCAATCGCCGACCCAACGGCCCGCGCCGCAACGAGGGCTTTCGCCGCGCCTGAGACTCTCGGGACCACCCCGGCGGCATGAGCACCTGGGGCTCGGGGTGGTCCACCATCACCTGGCAGCGGGAGCCCCCTCCCGCCCACAGGTGCAGCGAGGCCTGTTTGGCGTCATCCCGAGGCGCGTGCTTTTCCACGCGTGGCATTCGGCGTATAAGACAGCGCTTGCGGGCAGGGGCCGCGGCGCAACGGCAGCTCAAGGGCCTCAAGGGGTACTACACTCGCTGCGGCTTTGCACCCGCCACAACCGAAGTGAAAGGTGAAAATGGACTGGATTCTGCTCCTCAAGGGTTTCCTGCTCGGTCTGGTGGAAGGGGCCACAGAGTTTCTTCCCGTTTCCAGCACCGGCCACCTCATCATCGTCGGCGACTTCCTCGACTTCAACGGCGCAGTCGCCAAGGTGTTCAGCATCGCCATCCAGCTCGGTGCCATCCTGGCCGTCTGTTGGGAGTACCGTGAGCGCATCGAGCGGGTGGTGAAGGGGCTCGGCAGTGATCCTGTGGCGCAGCGTTTCACCATCAACCTGTTGGTGGCGTTTCTTCCAGCCATGGTGCTGGGCCTGCTGTTCCACCGCATCATCAAGGACCATCTGTTCAATCCCTTCAACGTCGCCATGATGCTGGTGATCGGCGGCGTGGTGATCCTGTGGGTAGAGCACTTCTACAACCGCAAGCACCATATCGAGACCGTGGACGACATGCGCTGGACAGATGCGCTCAAGGTGGGCTTCGCGCAGTCGGTGGCCATGATCCCGGGTGTGTCGCGCTCCGGAGCCACCATCATCGGCGGTTTATTGTTCGGACTCTCACGCAAGGCCGCTACGGAGTTCTCGTTCTTCCTGGCCATCCCCACCATGGTCGCGGCGACCACCTATGACGTGTACAAGAACTGGGCCCTGCTGCAACCGTCGGACCTGCCGCTGTTCGTCGTCGGCTTCCTGACGGCCTTCGTGGCGGCACTGGTGGCGGTGAAGAGCCTGCTGCGTTTCGTCGCCAACCACAGCTTCATCGGCTTCGCCTGGTACCGCATCCTGTTCGGCGGAGTGCTGCTGGCCTATTTCTACTGAGGCATCCATGCGCGTGCTGGAACGTCCCATCGCCATCGACGGCAGCAGCGTCAGTTCGGTGTGGGCGGTGCCCCCCGACTGGCGAGCGGGTGCAGGCACGGCCATTGTCATCGCCCACGGCGCCGGCAACGACATGCGCGCGCCGTTCATTGCACAACTGCACGCGGCCCTGGCCGCGCGCGGCCTGCTCGGCGTGTGCTTCAACTTTCCCTACAAGGAACGTGGGGCCAGGGCGCCCGACCGTGCCCCGGTGCTCGAGGCAACCTGGCGCGCCGTGTTGGCTGCCGTGCGTGCTGATGCGCTGGCGCCGCGCCGCATCATCCTCGCCGGCAAGAGTATGGGCGGGCGCATGGCCTCGCACATCGTGGCCCAGGGTGAGCCCTGCGACGGCCTGGTATTCTTCGGCTATCCACTGCATCCTGTGCGTCAACCACAGAAGCTGCGCGCGGAGCACCTCGCGCGTGTGGGTTGCCCCATGTTGTTCATTCAGGGAACGCGCGACACGCTGTGCGATCTCGGCCTGCTCCGGCAGGTGCTCACACCGCTTGCCACACCGCACACCCTGCATGTCATCGAGGGTGGTGATCATTCCTTCAAGGTGCCACGCAGCAGTGGCCGCAGCCAGGATGCCGTCATGGCCGAGATCGTGGATACCACCGTTTCCTGGATCCATGCGCTGGATTGAGGCTTCGCCTCTGGCGAATAGAGCCTGAGCACGGAAGCGCTACAGAGTCTGCGGAGAACGCGGGGTGTGCGGCTCGAAGGCTGTTGAAGGTTCCGCGCCATCCCTGCCGTTGTGATCCGTTTCCGAAAGCCTCCGTGGCGGTCTTGGCGCGTGCTCAGCTGAGGGCGAGCCTGCTTCGCAAGGCGGCATCGCTGGCACGGATGGCGTCGGCGAGCGCATCCTTGGTCGCAGGCGTGATCGGCTGCGCGGCAAGCGCTTGCAAGCAGGCATCCAGGTGTTCAGTCAGGGCTGCGGCGACCCGCTGCGGGTCCAGCGGCACGGTCGGTGCCGGGGCGCCCGTGCTGTCGTCGACGGATTGCAGCACGGCGGCGCGCGGTACCAGGCGACTGCTTCCCGTGACTTCGTGCACGGCCAGCAAGGGGCTGGTCTTGCGCCAGATTTCACCGTTCCAGCGAAAACGCTGGCCGATGGCAAGATGATTGAATTTGGGCATGGCAGCTGCGCGCGGGTGGGATGTCGGGGCAACTGTCATGCAGGACGGGCGTAAAGGCAAGCGGCGATCACGGTGGCACGTCCGACCATGTACCGCTCGCGGGGGAGGGCTCCTGGCGGAGGAAGGTCACCGGCAGGCGCCGGGCCCTGGGCAGGAAGGCCGTACCCGACGGCCTTCCCGACCGGCGCTCACTTCTTGGTACAGACACCCACCAGCGGGTACAGCGGGCAAAAGCCCATGAGACCCGTGGCCAACGGCACCACGCCGATCCAGCCCCAGGCCGGCAGCGTGCCCGCCAGCGTCAGGCCGATGAGTGCCACACCAGCGACGATGCGAAGGGTCTTGTCCATTCCACCAACGTTCTGTTTCATCGAGTGCACCTCCGTTAGAGACGTGGCAACATTCTGCGCCCCCGGCCCAGTCCGCCACAGTGACAAAATCACAATGCCCCTACGCCTTGACCGCTTTCTCGCCCATGCCGCCGGGCTCACCCGGAGTCAGGCACAGCGTGCCGTGCGCGGTGGCGAAGTAACCGTAGACGGTGTGGTGGTGCGCGACCCGTCCGCTCAGATCGGGCCCGGGCAGGCCGTCACCTGCCGCGGCCGGCCCGTGGTCGCCCAGGGAGCACGGTACTTCATGCTGTACAAACCCGCCGGTGTGGTCTCGGTGACCACGGACGCACTGCATCCCACGGTGCTGGACCTGATTCGGGAAACCCGCAAGGAAGGCCTGCACGCGGCCGGGCGCCTGGACCTGGATGCCACGGGACTGGTGCTCATCACGGATGACGGGGGCTGGTCACACCGGGTGACCAGCCCCCGCCGCAAGTGCGCCAAGCGCTACCGCGTGACCCTGGCCGAACCGCTCACGCCGGCGGCTGCGGCACAACTGGCCGCGGGCATCGTGTTGCGCGGCGAGGACACACCGACCGCACCCGCGTCGCTCGAACCCCTCTCCGCTACCGAAACATGGATCACCATCAGCGAAGGCCGCTATCACCAGGTCAAGCGCATGTTCGCCGCAGTGGGAAACCATGTGCTGGCCCTGCATCGCGATCGCATCGGCCCGGTGGTGCTGGATCCTGCCCTCGCCCCCGGTGAATACCGGCCTCTCACCCCCATCGAGATCGCCGCTCTGGGTGGGTGCGGCGGCTGACACGGAAACCAGCCCAACACCAAGACACGCGATGCAGATCGAGGGACTCGTTTCCCACTGCCCTCTGCTCGCGTCGCCGGATTCCGTTTCCTGCGTCACTATGCCTTTACCTGCGCGCTTCGCTGGCCCATCATCCCTGCACAACGCCTTACAAGACGTAATGTTCACGCCTGGTCCGGCATTGACCATTCGGGGGAACCACCATGACGCTCCAGCAGTTGCGCTGTGTACTCGAGGTCGTCAGACAGCAGCTCAATATCACCGCTGCGGCGCGCGCGCTGCATACCTCGCAACCGGGAGTGAGTCGGCATATCCGCATGCTGGAAGACGAGTTGGGCCTGCGTATCTTCGGGCGCAGCGGCGCGAGCCTCTCCCACGTGACGCGGGAAGGGGCGGCCATCGTGCAGTTGGCGCAGGACATGCTCGCCACGGCGGAGAAGATCCGCGCCACTGCCGCCGAGTTTCGCGACCCGGGCACAGGCACGCTCAGTATCGGCACCACCCACACCCAGGCACGCTACGTGTTGCCGCCGGTGGTGTCCCGCTTCGCCGCACGCTATCCCAAGGTGCGCCTGTGCGTACATCAGGGCACACCGCGCCGCGTGGCTGAAATGGCGCATCAGGGGGAGGTGGATCTGGTGATTGCCACGGAAGCCATCAACGAATTCGACGACTTGATGGCGTTGCCGTGCTATTCATGGGAGCACTGCGTGGTCGTGCCTCATGAGCACCCGCTGTGCGGGCAACCGCGGCCGAGCCTGGAGACCCTGGTGCATTATCCCTTCGTCACCTACACCTCGGGCTTTACCGGCCGCGCCCATATGGACCAGGTATTCGCCGCCGCCGGGCTCACTCCGAACGTGGTCTTCACTGCCTCCGACGCCGATGTGATCAAGACCTATGTGCGACGTGGCATGGGCATCGGCATCGTGGCGGCCATGGCCATCGACCCGGCGCTGGATCGCGACTTGTGCGCCATCGATGCCGCACACCTCTTCCCCTCCAATGTCACGCGCATCGGCCTGCGCCGCGATGCCTTTCTGCGTCGCTACGGGTACGACTTCATCGAGGGATTTGCGCCTCACCTCAAGCCCGATGCGGTCATGGTGGCGGCCGCTCTGAATGACCGGGCGGCAGTGGATGCGCTGTTCGCACCCGTCCCGCATTACAGCTTGCAGACCGGGCCGGCCAGGCAAGGTGATGACACCGCCACGCCGGCGTCGGCGCGCACGAGCCGGGATCCGTCTGCGTGGGAATGGACGACTCCGCCGGGGTGACGCGCAAGAAAAAAAACGGCTTCCACACCGCTACACCTACCCGTTGCGCAGCAAAAAAATCGCCCACTCGGGCCCTCCCATACCAACCCGATGGGCGAATGGTGGCAAGCGAACGCAGGACTCAGGATTCGTGCAACTGCAGTCCGTTGTCGGCGCCAAAGGCCCGGAGAAATGCGTACAGCCGGGGGTCCGAGGAGGCCAGTTTCTGGTCGATGGCCACCGCCGGCACCCCGTCGGCGATGACCACCCTGACCATGGGGTGAGACTTCAGGCGACCCTCCGGTCGGCAGGCGGCGGCCGCTGTGGCGAGGCGCTGGGCCCAATCACTGGGGCGGAACAGTTGCCCCCCTTCCGTAATGCCCCGGATGACCAGTCGTGCCTGCGCGGGCACATCATCATGCCCACGTGCTTGCGCCGAACATGTGGCGTTCACTGCCATGATTATTGCCTTCCTATCAGAAACACATGGCCCGCCATGCCTTCGTGGCGGTGTGCCAGGAGCAGGACCTGCGGTGAATTGGCCGCCCACGCACCCACATCGGCGGGCGCACTGGTGCAATCGGTGCGCAGTTTCAACACCGCACCGCGGCCCATGTGGCGCATGCGGCGGCGCGCTTCGATGACGGGCAGCGGGCAGCGCGCACCGCGCATGTCGAGTTCGTCGGAGACAATAGGCGCCGGCGCACACCGTACGCTGAGAATGCGCACACCACCGCGCACATCCACGGCAATCAGTTCGCCGCCGCATGCGCACAGGCTCATGAGCAGGGCGCCGTCGCTGTAATCAGGATCGAGTACCAACTGCAGCAGTTCACCCGGGGCCAGTTGCTGCAGGTGCCAGCGCAGCGCCGCACGCGGCTGGCGATGCTGGAAGCCGCGCAGATCCAGCACGGTGGTTACGGCTAGGGTCGTCCCGTGACGCATGACATCGGCTCCTCCAGGCTTTGCGAAACGTGCAAGAAAAGCTAGCAGCAGGACAGGTTTTCCAGAAATCAATCGTTCGCCTAGGGCAAGAACTTCTTGTTATCGCATGCGGCGTGCCGCCGCCGTGGTTGCCACACGCTGATCGCGCAGCAGGGCAGCGCTGACGGTCACGGGCCAGGGTGGATCGGCCGGCGCCAGGGCGCGCAGGCGTGCCGGCAGACGGGCCACCTCTGCGGCGGCATGGGCGCGCAGCAGGTCCAATCCGGCAGCCTCATGCAGGCGGCGACCACCGCGCATCACCAGCTGCAGCAGCGGGCGGCCAGGCAGCAGTTCGTCGCTGCGGCCGATGATATCGGCCATGTCTGTGTCACCTTCGGCGCAGCGGAAGATCTGTTTGCGACCCGGCAGGATAGGCTTGCCCGCGGACAGCTTGATCCGCCCGGTGCCGGCATAGGCGGCGAGCTTGTAGGCGATGTCCAGGTCGGGTGCATCACTGGACACGCCCATGCTAGTGCCCACACCGAAGCCATCGATGGGCGCGTCCGCGTCCAGCAGGGCGGCGATGGCATCTTCGTCCAGGCCGCCGCTCGCGACGATGCGCACCCGTTCGAGGCCGGCCGCATCCAGCATGCGCCGCGCCTCGCGCGCCAGGCCGGCGAGGTCGCCGGAGTCGAGTCGCACTGCGCTGACCGTGAAGGCGTCACCGAGGCGTCGTGCCAGTTCGATCACATGCGCGACGCCGCGCAGGGTGTCATAGGTATCCACCAGCAGCACCGTGCCCGGAAAGCGGTGCGCGAAGGCCGCAAAGGCCATGGCCTCGTCGTCGTGTGCCTGGATGAAGCTGTGTGCCATGGTGCCGCTCACGGGTACGCCATAGTCGCGGCCGGCCAGTACGTTGGAGGTGGCGGCCACGCCGGCGATGTGGAAGGCGCGCGCGGCCTTGAGTGCGGCATCGATGCCGTGCATGCGCCGCGCGCCGAAGTCGATTACCGGGCGGCCCCCGGCCGCGGCCACCACGCGCACCGCCTTCGAGGCGAGTACCGTCTGCACGCCGATCTGGTTCATCACCAGGGTCTCGACCCATTGGCCCTCGGGCAGAGGCGCCACCACCTCCAGGATGGGTTCGTTGGCGAATACCGGCGTACCTTCCGGGACGGCGTAGACATCGCCCGTGAAGTGCACGTCGGCGAGCCGGGCGATGAAGCCGGGGGAAAACCTGCCCAAGGAGGCGAGATAGCGGCGGTCCTCATCGGTGAAGCGCAACATCTCCAGTTGCTCCAGCAAGGTGTCCAGGCCACAGGCCAGGAGAAAATTCCTGCGCGCCGGCAGCCGGCGCACGAACAGGGTGAACACCGCCTGCTGGGTCAGGCCTTCCTCGAAATAGGCCTGCAGCATGGTCAGCTCGTACAGGTCAGTGAACAGCCCCAGGCCTTGGCCAACGCCGCCGCTCATGCCGTCAGTGCCACGCTGTCCCGCTTCACGGTATCCGTTCCTGCAATGTGCGCAGGTACAGTTGCAGGTCTTGCTCGCCGTGCAGCACGAAACGGATGTGCACGACCCGGGTGAGCCGGGCCAGCTCATCCAGCACGGCCTGTACGGCAACGCCCGCGGCGGCTTCCTTTGGATAGCCGAACGCGCCGGTGGAAAGGGCGGGAAAGGCAATGCTTTTCAAGCCGTGGTCCTCGGCCAGGCGCAAGGCGTTGCGGTAGCAGTCGGCGAGCAGTTCGTCCGCCGGTTCATCGCGCCCGTACACCGGACCGAGGCAATGGATGACGTACCGGTTGGGCAACCGGTGGCCGCCGGTGATCACCGCCTCGCCGGGCGCGATGGGCGCGAGCGGCCGGCCTTCCTCTTCCAGACCGGGACCCGCGGCGGCATGGATGGCACCGGCGACACCGCCGCCCGGGCGCAGTTCCGCATTGGCGGCATTGACCACAGCATCCATGTCTGGCTGAGCAATGATGTTTCCGCTCACGCATTCGATGATCACGCCCCAGATTTCCCTGCGATACACGGCATCCCCTCCCGTTGGGAGCACCTGTTTCAAGGTTGGCAGAGCGCGGGCGGCGATCCACCGCACACCTATGCTGTGATCGGGGGCAGCATGGAACAAGCACCGCGCATCTGGACCATCGGCCACTCCACGCGCAAGGCGGAGGACTTCGTGGCCATGTTGCGTGCCCACGGCATCGTCATGCTGGTCGATGTGCGCAGCTATCCCGGCTCGCGCCGCTTTCCGCACTTCAACCGCGACGCACTCGCCCGGGAGCTCTCTGCGGCCGGCATCGGTTACGAGCACCTGCCCGCACTCGGCGGTCGCCGCAGTCCGCGCGCCGACTCGATCAACACGGCCTGGCGCAATGCAAGTTTCCGCGGCTATGCCGACTACATGCAGAGCGCGGAGTTTGCCGCCGCCATGGCTTATCTGATGGAACGCGCCCGCGCACAGCCCACCGCCATCATGTGCGCGGAGGCGCCCTGGTGGCGTTGCCACCGTTCCCTCATTGCCGACTGGCTCAAGGTGAACGGCTGGGCGGTGTTGCACATCCTCGATACCAGGCGCGTGCAGCGGCATCCCTACACCCATGCGGCACGAATCGAGGAAGGACGCCTGTCGTACCGGTGAGCAGACCCCCGCCTGCGCGCCGGAATCCACGGCACCGCGGATCACGCCGCTGCCGTGCTATCCCTCATGGACTGCACGCCTTTCCACACCCGGTCCATGCTTTTCCCATGGACTATGACCTTGCCATCGTCGGCGGCGGCATCTCGGGCCTGTCGCTGGCCCACGGCGCGGCGCGCCGTGGCTGGCGTGTCCTGCTTCTCGAGGCCGAACCGCAGGTAGGTGGCGCGCTGCATACCTACCGGTGTGGCGCCTTCTGGCTCGAACTGGGCGCCCATACCCTGTTCAATTCCTACGGCACCCTGCTGGACATGACCGATGCCACCGGACTGACGCCACGCGTGCTGCAGCGCCGGCGGTTGTCTTTCCGGCTCTGGGACGGAGCCCGCGACATCTCCATTGCGGCCAGCCTGCATTACCCGGAGCTGTTGCGTGGCCTGCTGCGCGTACCCTTCCTGGACCGCAGCGAGCACACCGCGGCGGATTACTTCAGTGCGCTGGTGGGGCCGCGCAACTTCACCGAGGTCATCGGACCCGCCCTGGATGCAGTGATCTGCCAGCCGGCACGCGACTTCCCCGCCGACGTACTGTTTCAGCGCAAGCCGCGCCGGCGCGACGTACCGCGCAGTTTCGCCCTGCCAGGGGGCATGGGCACGCTCGCCGACGCCCTGGCCGCTACACCCAACGTGGAGGTGCACCCGGGGGTGCACGTCACCCGTATCGTGCGGGATGGTGGGGGCTTCCGGGTGTTCGCCGCGCAGGGGGACTGGCGTGCCGATCGCATCGGCCTCGCTACGCCACCCACCGAGGCAGCCATGCTGCTTGCGGGCGTGCGCCCGGGGTTGTCCGAACAGCTCAGGCACATCGGCGTGGCGCGGGTGGAATCCGTGGGTGTGGTGGTGCGGGCCCGCGATGTCGATCTGCCGGCAGTGGCGGGGCTCATCGGCCGTGGCCAGCCGTTCTACTCGGTGGTATCGCGCGATGTGGTGCCCGGTGGCGAGTGGCGTGGGTTCACCTTCCACTTCCGGCCGGGGGCGCTGGGGCGTGACGACAAGCTCGAACTGGCCGCGCACGTGCTCGGCACCACGCCCGCCGGCTTCAGCGAGGTGGCCGAATCCGACCACGTGCTGCCCGCCTTGCGCAGCGGCCACACGACCCTGCGCGGGCGCATCGACGCCCTGCTGGCGCGCTCTCCCGTACTGGTCACGGGCAATTATTTCGAAGGGCTTTCCATCGAGGCCTGTGCCGCCCGATCCATGGCGGAACTGGTGCGGGCGCACGGCTGAGCCGCGGGACGTGCAACGAGGTGCGGGGGCAGCGTGCCGGCATTGTGAACCATGTCATGCGGGGGTGTAGGCGGCATGCCGGCGGCGCGCTACAGTGCTGCGGGAATGGAGCAGTGATCGGGAGTACGCATGGCATCCCTGTGGCAACGCATGGTCGTCACCCTGGTGGTGATCGCCGCCCTCGCTCTGGCTGTGCTCGGCACGGCCGATCGGGCCGGGTTCGACTATACCGAGCAAGGCCTGCGACGCGCGCTGGTCACCTTCGCCGTGGCGCGCAGCCTGAACGGCGTCATCTCCGTGGCGCAGGGCACCGAGGTGGCGGTGGAGCCGGCCGGTGTGGGTGTCAACTTCGCGCCGGGTCAGATCCTCGACCCGATCAACGACCTCATCGAGCAGTTCTCCTGGGTAATGCTGGCGAGCGCCACGTCACTGGGGCTGCAGCGTCTGCTCATCGAGGTGTTCGCGACGCCGTTTTTCACCTATGGGTTGGCGCTGGTGGGCGGGGCCCTGCTGACGAGTCTCTGGTGGCCGCGCTGGCGTGATACCCGTGTCGCCACGCTGGCCATGCGCCTGACGCTGCTGCTGGTACTGGTGCGCTTTGCCGTGCCGCTGGCGGCCATGGTGAGTGAAGGTGTTTATGCCCTGTTTCTGGCCGAGCGCTACGAAGCGTCCACCCAGGCCATCGAGCAGGCTGCCACACGCATCGGCAACGTCAATGGTGCCACGGCCCGGAACGTGGAGCCGCCGCCGTCATCGGTGAGCGATGTGTTGAAGCACTGGTACAGGTCGGCGGTGGCCGTGGCGGATGTGCCCGCTTACATGAAACGCTACGAGGAGGCGGCTGCAGATGTGAGCGAGCAGGTGGTGAATCTGGTCGTGGTGTTCGTGGTACAGACGATCGCGTTGCCGTTGCTGTTCCTGTGGTTGTTGCTGAAATCAGCGCAGCGGCTGCTCAGGCCGGCACCGTTTCAGTGGGCACCGGAGACCAGGTAGCGTACGGCGCTGCGTACGTCGGCGCTACGGGGCAACTTGGTGCGCAACACCTCGGCGAGCAAGGTGTCGAGGATGGCATCGGGCGGACGGCCGCCGCGGCGCTGGCGCAGGTAATGGCGCAGGCTCGACCAGTCGGCCAGCCAGGTCTCCACCATGTCATCCAGCAGGGAAGGGGACTTCTCGGTAGGTCGGGTGTCCATGCGTATCCTCTTTTTGTTTTTCCTTCTGATCGAGGATAGGCGCAAATACTGTTGTCGGCAGTGAAGACAGTCACGAACGGGCACCGGATTCAAAGGCTTATCATCTGGCGCCAGCTTATGACGTAGCGCGGGTTGCGCGATTGTCTACCGTCTTCATTGTCGTCGAGATTGGTGATCAGGAAACTGAACGGTTCCTTGACGATGCCGAAAGCGGTGTCGCCGAGCCAACTGATGTGGTCGTCCACGGCCTGGCTGTGGAGCATGCCGAAGTGGGCTACCAGGGACAGGGTCTCGCCCAGCGGGTGCCGGTAGTTGAGTTCGTAGTAGCGCGATACCGCGCCGCTGCCAAAGTAATCGTCACTGTAGGAAAAACGGAATTCGGCGCCGTACTTGCCGATGCCTATGTAGGCTTCGGGGAAGTCCTGTTGGTTGGCCGTGCCCGGAAGGAGCCGGTTGTTCTCCGCATCGAAATGATTGCCGCGCAGGAATTCGTAATAGAGCGCACCCACATCGACGCGCCATCCCTGTACCGGTATGCGGTAGCCGAGCCGCATGAGCAATTGTTGTTCGTCCCGGGTGCTCAGGTCCCCATCGTCGTCCTGTTCCTCCACGCGCACCGCGGCGATGCGGGCACTTCCGTACAGGCCCGCATCCGCGGAGTCCCTGTAGGTGAAGCCACCGAGCACGGACGGTGCGTCGTCGCTGAGCGACACGCCGCGCCAGACATAGTTGGAGGTAACGATGAATTCGCCGGCAAAATCGGCGACCGCGGTGCCGGCCAAGCCACAGGCAAGCACGACAAACAGGAATCGATATGCCATGTCCGCAGCTTAGCTGATGATGATGATGCCCACGACCATAGGTGCAAGGCGTCCCGAATGGCTTCCGGAATGTGTCCACACCGGGGCGTCGCGGTGAACGGCATTGGCTCAGAAAAACTGCCTAACCAGTCAAGTTTTCGCCGGATCATCGGCAAGACGCTGGCTGTATCCTGGGCGTGCTGGTATATAAATCGACCCGTCGGACCCAAGAACTTCCAATAGGAGCCCTTTATGTACCAGCCCCGCAAAATCACCCGTGCATTGTGTGTCTTCATCGCGGCCTCCCTCACCGGCACGGCGGTGCCTGCCGGCGTGGCCAACGCCGCCATGATCGGCACCCCGGCCATTCTCAGCGAGCAGCAGATGAGCGTGCAGCGCGACCAGCTACTGGATGTGCTGGAGCGCGCCGAAGTGCAGCAGAAACTGGCTGAGCTGGGCGTGGACCCGCAGCAGGCGAAGGCGCGCGTCGCCGCCCTCACTGACGAGGAGATCCAGACACTGAACGCACGCATGGCGGAGATGCCGGCCGGCGGCATCGATGCGCTGGGCGCCGTGGTATTGGTGTTCCTGGTGCTGCTGATTACCGATATCGCCGGTTTCACCGACGTGTTCCCGTTCGTGAAGAGCCGCCGCTGAGCGTGGCCGCTGTCCGCACGGGCACGCTCCTGGTGTTTCTGGCGCTCCTGGCCGGCTGTGCCGGCGCGCCCCAGACGACGCGCCTGGAGGCACAGCCGCCCGCGCACCTGCCGGTGCGCGTGGAACTGGACGGGACGCCGTTCTTTCCCCAGGAGGCCTACCAGTGCGGCCCGGCGGCGTTGGCCACCGTGCTGGTTCACACCGGTGTCGGTATCACGCCCGCGGCGCTCACGCCCCAGGTGTTCATCCCCGAACGGGAAGGCAGCCTGCAACTGGAGCTCATCGCCGCCGCGCGGCGTCAGGGCCGTGTGCCTTACGTGCTGGCCCCCCGTCTGCAGGACGTGCTGGCGGAAGTCCATGCCGGCCACCCGGTGCTGGTGCTGCAGAATCTCGCCCTCGGCTGGTTCCCGCGCTGGCACTACGCCGTGGTGGTGGGCTTCGATCTTGACGCGGGACAGTTGGTGCTGCGCTCCGGGAAGGAGCGTCGCCGCGTAGTACCGCTGTCGCTGTTCGAGCGCACCTGGGCGCGCGGGGGGCACTGGGCCATGGTGGTGACGGCCCCCGGGCAACTGCCGGAAACGGCACAGGAACTGCCTTTGCTGCGCAGCGTGGCGGCCTTCGAGGCATTGGGGGATGTGGCCGCGGCAAGACGCGGCTACGAAGCGGCCGTGCAGCGCTGGCCCGAGAGCGTCGCGGGATGGATGGCCCTTGGCAACGCCGGCTATGCCCAGGGTGATCAGCTACGGGCCGAAAGCGCCTGGCGGCGTGCCCTGGCCCTCGCCCCCGACTATGCGCCCGCGCTCAACAATCTGGCGCAACTGCTGTTTGAGCAGGGGCACCGGGAGGAGGCCTTGTCGCTGGCCCAACGCGCCGTTGTGGCGGATGGGGCCAATCCCGTCTATCGCGAGACCTTGCGCGGCATCGGTCCGCCGTAAACGACGGGCAGCATCGCGCGCCCTCTTGGGGGCTACGGGATGGTGCAGGAAGGCGACGTATCGGCCGGTACGCCGGCTGCCCAGGGTTCGGGCGACACACCGCGTGGGTGGTCGCGCAGGAAAGGCCAGATGATGTCGAAGGCATCGGGCGGCACGGTATGCCCCTGGGTGCCCACGCAATGCACCACGAAATGCCCGTCCACGCGCAGCTTGGCCGAGAACGCCTCGCTCGCACGTGCGAAGGAAAACACCTCCGGATTGCCGTTGTTGTGGGTGAAGTCCTCGCCCGCGACCCGGAACACATCACCCTCGCCACCCCAGGCGAGCAGCACGGGCAGGTCGCGCGCAGGCGTACGGTAGGGCGGGGCGATCGAGGGGTCCGGTTCGCCGCCGGAGAGCAGCGCGGCCGCCGCCAGGAACAGGCTGCGGTGCTGCAGCAGGTAGGCGCTCCAAAGGGCGCCCGCACTCATGCCCGTGGTCCAGATGCGGTCCCGATCCACGCCGAACTGGGTGTCCAGGCAGGCGAGCAGGTCATCGAACAGGCGCAGATCGGCGTTGCCCTCGGGTGCGGCCGTGGTATCCCAGGTGAAGGTCTTGTCGCCGGCGGCGAAGGGCGCCACCACGATGACGTCGGTGAGGTTGAGGAGCCCGGTGGCGAGCAGCAGTTGGAAGGGGCCGCCTTCCAGCCAGTGCCAGGCGAACACCACCGGCGCGCCCTGTGCCTCGCCGTTCACGAACAGCACGAAGCGGCGCGATTGCCCGCCGGAGGTGAGGGTGTTCTCACCCACGCTGAATGCCGGGCAACTGCCGCCCGAGAAGCGCGGGAACGCCCCGCGTGAGAATGTGCCGTTGCCGTCTCCGTTACTGCACCCGCTCAGTCCGACCACCATCAGCAACAGCATGATCACGCGTCCCATGCTCACCTCCACATCCCTGGAGTGCGGGCGCCGGTGGCAAACACCAGGGCCAGGAAGGAAAACTTGCGCATGGGCTCCTCCTTGAGCTCGCGGACCTCCCGTGACGAAGCTTAGCCGCCGGCACGTGTCAGCCGCGAAAACGGAACTTGAGCAGCAATACGACGAGGGCGAGCACCAGGGTGATGCCGTTGGCGAGGATGACCGGCAGGGCGCCCAGCGCGATGCCGTACAGCAGCCACAGGAACACCCCGGCACTGAACAGCAGGAACATGAAGGTGGAGATGTCCTCGGCCGAGCGCGTCCTCAAGGTCTTCACGACCTGGGGCACGAAGGCGAGAGTGGTGAGACTGCCGGCGACGAGGCCGAGGGCATTGACGGCATCCATGGGTGTGCTCCGCCAGGCCGTGCCAACGATAGCCGGTCAGTGCAGCGTGCGATCCGGCTCCGGTCGCGGCCCTTCCGCTTCCTTCATCTTGGTGTCCCACACACGGAAGGCGTTGACGAACATGATGGCCGCCTGGAACGGATCGGCGAAATTCTTGGGGTTGTACATGGACCAGAAGCGCTGGCCCGTGTCGAATTCACCCACGCCCTTGGCGACGTTTCCATCCGCGGGTTCGAAATGGAATTCTCCCGGGGCGTCTTCGTGCAACTCCACCAGGAAATTACACGCGCTGCTGACCAGGTATTCGAGCGCAACCAGTTCTTGCCGCTTCGGTTTTCTGTCCATCATGCCCTCCGGGGTGGAGCGCATGCTAGGACCCCGCCCCAGGTGCGTCCCTGCGCTGCCTCACATTTTGGGGCTACCCCGCCGTTTCCTGCGCGGCACGTGCGCGGCGTCTCCGCGTGGCTGTGAGGTTGAGCGCCTCCACGGCGGTGGAGAAGGCGATGGCGAAGTAGAGATAGCCCTTGGGCACGTGGAACCCGGCGCCCTCGGCCACCAGTGCCATGCCCACCAGGATCAGGAAACTGAGTGCGAGCATCTTGATGGAGATGTGCTCATTGATGAAGCGGCTGAGCGGCTCCGCGGCAAAGATCATGATGATGACCGCGATGACGATGGCGGCGGCCATCACGGGCAGGTGCTGCGCCATGCCTACGGCGGTGATGACGCTGTCGAGGGAGAACACGATGTCGAGGATGGCGATCTGCACGATGACCCAGCCGAAGCTGCTCACCTTGATCGCGCGCATTTCGTCTTCCACGCCTTCCACGGTGGTGTGGATCTCCGTGGTGCCCTTGGCCAACAGGAACAGACCGCCTGCCAGCAGCACGATGTCACGCAGGGAAACGGGGTGCTCACCGACCTCGAACAGGGGTGCGGTGACGCCCGCCAGCCAGGCGATGGTGGCCAGCAGCATGAGACGCGTGACCACCGCCAGGGCGAGGCCGCCACGGCGAGCCGCCGCCTGCTGGTGCACCGGCAGGCGCGAGGAGATGATGGAAATGAACACCAGGTTGTCGATGCCGAGCACGATCTCCAGCGCCGTGAGCGTCAGGAGACTGGCCCAGATCTGCGGGTCAAGCAGGAATTCCATGAAGGGTCAGGCACGTGTTGAGGTGGCGCATTATGCCATCGCACGTCTCAGGGCATGAAACACTCTCCCGCGCGGGCCCGCGCCAGCCAGCGTACACAGGCGGGGGCCTCCGGATCACCCTCACGCGGCGCCCAAGGGGCGAAGTCCTTGTCGGCGGCCGGCCGGTAGGGGCCGGGCTTGAGCTCCAGCAGCACCGTGCCGGGTACGCACGCGGCCACGGTGTGCCAGGCGCCCGCCGGGATCTCCAGGCCGTGCAGCGGCCCGTGTGCGTCCACCTCCTCGCGGAGCAGCACCTTTCCCATGTCATCGAACAGCAGTACCACGGCGGCGCCCGTGAGCACCGTGAGCAGCTCCCAGCGCGAGGGTTCCGTGTGCCGGTGTGGTCGCACATAACTGCCCGGCTCGATGGCGTTGAGAAAACGCTGCACCGGATCGTCGGGGCCAGTGTGCAGGTTCTCGTTGATGCGGCCGCGTACGTGGGTACGCGCCTGCGCGGCGAGGTTGTCGAAGAGGCGGTTGTCGAGGCGCTTGAGCATGGGGCGCTAAGGATAGCACCGGGTTGACACCCCGTTTTTCACAGGGCCCAATGTGGGGCTTTTCCGACAAGAACAACCTAAAATGCAAGACCGCCGCGCCGCCATCATCGGGCCCGCCCTGTTCCTGCTCCTGCCCGTCACGGCCCAGGCCGGGGGCTTCGCCCTCAGTGACAAGAGCGTGAGTTCCCTCGGTTATGCCTTCGCCGGCACGGCGGCGTTCGCCGAAGATGCCTCCACCCTGTACAACAACCCGGCGGGATTGGTGCAGCTGGGGCATCGGCAGCTGGCGTTGGGCGTCCACGTCATCCGTAACGAGGCGACCTTCCGTGACGCCGGTTCCAATGTGCCAGGCGATGACACCAGCGAACTGGAAAGCACCACCCCTTCGCCCAATGCCTATTTCGTGGAGACCCTCGGCCCCGATCTGCGCCTGGGCCTCGGCATCTTTGCACCCTTCGGCATGCGCGCGGAATACGATGACGATTGGCGGGGCCGTTATCACGCCGTCTCGACGGAGCTGAAGACCGTGAACCTGAGCCCCGCCGTGGCGTGGCGCGTGCATGAGCGTCTTGCCCTGGGCGCGAGCGTGGATGTGCAGTACCTGGATGCGCACATGAAGCAGGCGGTGGACTTCCAGCGCATCTGCCAGGTTCAACTCGGCATACCGGCCTGCAGCGGGCTGAGCGACGGTACCCAGAAGCTCGAGGGTGACAGCCTGGCCTACGGCTACAGTGTGGGGCTGACCTGGGAGATGAGTGAGCTCACCCGCCTCGGCGCCGTCTTCCATTCCGACGTGCGCCACACCATTCGTGGTGATTCGGATTTCTCGGGTGTCCCGGCCCCCTTCGCCGGCGTGTTCACGGACAGCAGCGGCCGCGTCACCCTGCACCTGCCCGAGGTCGTGAGCCTCAGTCTCGCCCATCGCGCCACGTCCGCGCTGACCCTGCTCGCCGACGCCACCTGGACACGCTGGAGCCGCTTCGATGAACTGCGCCTGCGCTTCGACAACGGGTTGCCGGATGCCGCCACCGCACAGGAGTGGGAGGATGTCTGGCGTTATGCCCTGGGCCTCGCCTGGGATGTGAACCCGCGCTGGCGCCTGCGCCTGGGCATCTCCGATGAGGGCGGTGCCGTGCCCGATGCCGCGTACCGTTCGCCGCGCTCTCCGGACGGGCCGCGCCGCATGTACGCGGTCGGCTTCAATTACGCGACCTCGGAACGCTTCTCGCTGGATGTCGCCTATGCGCGCGTGATCCTGCCGGAGCTCGCGATCCACGCACGCGACAGTCTCGGTCATGAACTGGTGGGTGATTACGAGGTGGCCGGAGAACTCGCCAGCGTGCAGGGCAACTGGCGCTTCTGATGATCGGCATGTACGCGTCTGTCACGACGGCAGCATGGGCAGCGCAGGCGGGCGTCCATGGCCGGGCGTGCTTTTTTCGTCCCTGACGGAGGCGAAGCGAAGTGACGGGACCATAATTGTTTCAGAAGGGACGGTGAGCGGATCCGGCCTGTGGGGTGATGATTGTGGACTCCCGCCTTCGTGACATTCCCGCGCTGAAAGTGATGGACTCGGTGGTCGCGGCCAAGCATTACAACCGGGTCCGACTGGCCTTGGCGCGCCTGGACAATCCCCTGCGCTTCCCCCTGCCGCACCTGCGTGGCCTCGACATGCTGCTCACCGATGACGCCTGGGTGTGCGTGGACCGCACCCTCAATGACCTGCCCGTGCTTGCCTGGACCGACTTCCAGGTGCACGGGCGCATGGCCCTGCATGCCCCGGTCTCCTGCCGGCTGCGCTTCTTCCATGCCTATGCGGGGCTCATCGTCGGCACCCTGCTGCAGGACGTGGCCGTGATTCTCGCCGAGCGCCTGATCCGCGCCCAGCCACCGCTCAAGCGCCGCGTCACCCCGCTCTCGCACTTCCGGCATGACCGCCGCGTTTGACCGCGCCGTCCCCGGAGGCTATGCGTTACCGAAACCGGGGCGCGCGCATCATGATCCAGTTACCCGATGCTCCCATCCTGTCTTCCCTCAGCGCCTCGGTCGATGCGTACGAGTACAACCTCATTCATCTCGCCCTGGTGCGTTTCGGTGAACCGCAACTGGTGCGGCTCGGCGCCCGCGACATCGATTTGATCCTCAGCCACCGCGTATGGCTGTGCCGTGACCGCCGGCTCGACGACATGCCCCTCATGGCCTGGACCCGCTTCGCCCGCAGCGAGCGCGCCGGTCCTTACGCACCGGTCCGTTGTCAGGCCATCTATTACCACGCCTATGCGCGCGTCATCGGCCGTCAGGCGCTCACCGAAGTAGCCGCACGCCTGGACGCCGCCCTGCACGGCGGCCGGCGCGGCCGGCCGCGGGTGCTCAGGTGGCGCAGCCGCGACGCCTGAGGGGCGCACGCCGCCCGGTTGCGTGTGCTGCTCCGGCTGCAGCCATCCAGTGAAGGTGCACATGTAGTGAGGCATTGCCGTCACGAGGCGAAATTGACCGCGTGCTGCACCGTGCTATACCTCCCAAGTCCCGGGAGAGATTTGCATGAAGCCAGGCCTGCCGAACGTTCCGGTCATCAAGGCACTTGCGACGACAGTGGAGGCGTCCCACTACAACCACGTGCGCCTGGTGCTGGCGCGCGTCGGTATCCCGCAGGAACTGGTGCTGGGCTCGCGCGGGTTGACCATCACGCTGGATCGGCGCGCGTGGGTGCTCACCGACAGGCATCTGGATGACATGCCCCTCATGGCGTGGACCAACTTCGATACCAAGCGCCGGAGTGGACTCCATTCACCGATCCACTGCAGCATCCTGCTCTACCATGCCTACGCGCAGGTGGTGCGGCGCAATGTCCTCGTGGAGGTGGATCGACGGCTCCAGGCCATGCTGATGGGCCAGCGCGTGGCCGGGTGCCGTTCCCAGTTGGTAGCCTTCCGCCCGCGGGCCAGGTCATAAGCCCGGACTTATAGCAATTATCAAAATATCGAAATGGCCTTATGGGCCGAACGCGTATACTCTTTCCCCCAACGCGACGCGGACCGACATGCCGGTCCGCCGCAGGAATCAACTCAGTCAAACCAAGGGTGAATCAATGGACCAGTCGAACCGCTACGCGCGCCTTGACCTCAAGGAAGCCGATCTCATCAAGGGCGGCCGCCACGTGTTGTGCGCCTACATCATGAAGCCCAAGAAGGGCTACGACTACCTGTCCACCGCTGCGCACTTCGCCGCCGAGTCCTCCACCGGCACCAACGTGGAAGTGTGCACCACCGACGATTTCACCAAGGGCGTGGACGCGCTGGTCTATGAGATCAACGAAGCCAAGGAAGAGATGAAGATTGCGTACCCCGTCGAACTCTTCGACCGCAACATCATCGACGGCCGCGCCATGATGGCCTCCTTCCTCACCCTGACCATCGGCAACAACCAGGGCATGGGCGACGTCGAGTACGCCAAGATGCACGATTTCTACGTGCCGCCCCAGTACCTGAGCCTGTTCGACGGCCCCACCATGAACATCGTCGACATGTGGCGCGTGCTCGGCCGTCCCGTGGTCGACGGCGGCATGGTGGTCGGCACCATCATCAAGCCCAAGCTCGGCCTGCGTCCGCAGCCCTTCGCCGACGCCTGCCACATGTTCTGGCTGGGCGGCGACTTCATCAAGAACGACGAGCCCCAGGGCAACCAGGTCTTCGCCCCGCTGCGCGAGACCATGCGCTGCGTGGCCGATGCCATGCGCCGCGCCCAGGACGAGACCGGCGAGGCGAAGCTCTTCTCCGCCAACATCACCGCCGACGACCCGGCCGAAATGATCGCCCGCGGCGAATTCATCCTGGAGACCTTCGGCGAGAACGCCTCGCACGTGGCCTTCCTGGTGGACGGCTACGTGGCCGGCCCCACCGCCGTCACTACCGCGCGCCGCAACTTCCCGCAGCAGTTCCTGCACTTCCACCGTGCGGGCCACGGTGCGGTGACCAGCCCGCAGTCCATGCGCGGCTACACCTCCTTCGTGCACTGCAAGATGACCCGTCTCATGGGCGCCTCCGGCATGCACACCGGCACCATGGGCTACGGCAAGATGGAAGGCGATGCCAAGGACAAGAACATCGCCTTCATGCTGGAGCGTGACAGCGCCGACGGCCCCTACTACCACCAGGAATGGCTGGGCATGAAGGCCACCACGCCCATCATCTCCGGCGGCATGAACGCCATCCGCCTGCCCGGCTTCTTCGACAACCTGGGCCACTCCAACGTGATCCAGACCTCCGGCGGCGGCGCCTTCGGTCACAAGGACGGCGGCACCGCGGGTGCCAAGTCCCTGCGCCAGGCCCAGGACGCGTGGCAGAAGGGCATCAACCTGGTCGACTACGCGAAGGAACATCCCGAACTCAAGGGTGCCTTCGAGACCTTCCAGGCCGACGCCGACAAGCTCTACCCGGGCTGGCGCGACGCCCTCGGCATCAAGGCCACGGCCCACAAGTAATTCCTCGTTAGCTTCACCTTGGTCAGAGCCCCCGCGCGAGCGGGGGCTTTTTTTTTCGTTCTTCACCGACCGGTCGACCAGTGGACCAGTGGGGTCAGACCAGTGGGGTCAGAGTCAATTGAAATCAGGCGGCGTCATCCGAAGCAGGAAGGGAAGAAAACAGCCCAACGCAAAGGCGCAAAGACGCAGAGGACGCAAAGCGTTCGTCGGTCGTCGTAGGTCACGTTGGCGCGCAGCGGCTACGTGACAATCCGCCCGGGACCAATGGGGTCAGAGTAATTGAAATCAGGCGGCGCCATCCGAAGCAGGAAGAAAACAGCCCAACGCAAAGGCGCAAAGGCGTTCGTTGGTCGTCATAGGCCAGGTTGGCGCGTAGCGGCTACATGACCATCCGCCCGGGCGAAGAAAACAGCCAGCCAGCGGGTGGCGCCACCTTCTTCGTCATCGCGGTGCGGGCCGGCATTCCTGAGGCTGGTGTCATGCGTCGGCTCGGTGCAAGATCCCGCCGCTGGACCATTGGAAGGGATTCGTCATATGGCAAGGATTCGCCATCGGCCTTACCTCTTGCTTCTCCTCTCATTGCTCCTCGCGCGTGCCTGGGCGGCGGATGGGCCTTCGCTCATGCTGGCGATGCGCTGGCAGGAGGGCGCGGACCCCACCGGCTGGTGGATGAGTGAGAAATACGACGGGGTGCGCGGCTATTGGGATGGCAGGCGCATGCTCACGCGCCAGGGGGAAGTGATCAGCCTCCCGGGTGAGCTGCGTGCGGCGTTGCCGGATTTTCCCCTCGATGGCGAGTTGTGGGCGGGCCGGGGCGGCTTTGAGGCCACCCTCGCGACCGTGCGCGATACAGTCCCGGGCCCGGGGTGGTCCAGCATCCGCTATCTGGTGTTCGATGCGCCGGGCCAGCCCGGTCCGTTCGAGATGCGTATGGCCGCTGTGGCGCGCTGGCTTCGTGAACACGCCACAGCGCGCGTCGCCGCCGTCACCCAGGCGCGCTGTACCGGTGAGGCCCATCTGCGGGCATTCCTGGCGGACGTGGAGCACCGGGGCGGTGAAGGGGTGATGTTGCGTGCCGCCGGTTCACCCTACGTGGGCGGGCGCAGTGAGTATCTGCGCAAGCTCAAGTCCTTCGAGGATACGGAAGCCGTGGTGCGGGGCTACAACCCCGGTCGCGGCAAGTACACGGGCATGACCGGCTCGCTGGTGGTGGAGTTGCCAAACGGAAAGCGCTTTGCCGTCGGCACGGGATTGAGCGATGCGGAGCGCCGTACACCACCGCCCATCGGCAGCACCATCACCTTCAAGCACCAGGGATGGACCCGCACAGGAAAGCCCCGCTTTCCGGTGTTCTGGCGTGTACGGAAGCCTGCGCCAACAGGGTCAGGCGCGGAGTGAGCGTTAACTCACGATTGTCGTGCGCGCGCCTTCCGTGCGGTCATGGAAAACTGAACTGATTCTAAAAATACTTGAACCCATAAAGGCACATAGTTAGCATGCGTTAGTGGGAAAAAAAGACCAATTACAGAGCGCTCATGTACACTGATCGTCCGTGGCAAAACCCTTGTTTCAGATGGCGACTGCGCCTGCTTATGCGTTGCGCCATGGACATGGTGTTGATCAGCCTCAGTGCCATGGTGGCCATAGCGGGTTTTTTCGGCAAGGACGTTTCCTTCTACATGGCCGGCACCTGAACACGGTCGTCGTCCCGCCCACCCTGCGGGTTACGATTATGCATCGCTCACAAAGCGATAAGTCCAAGCTTATCAGTTGAATCAGAACACCTGACTGGCCAGGATCGAAACCCCCGTTAGAATACCGAGCAACTTACTCGGTAATACACACAGACGGGGATCGCGAGCATGGTCGACTTGGCGCAGTACAAGGTCAAAAAAGCGCCTTACTACGAGGCTCAAGGCGAGGAGGTGGCCGTCTATGAGGCGGCCTATGCGGAGCGCCTGCCTGTCATGCTGAAAGGGCCCACGGGCTGCGGCAAGTCGCGTTTCGTGGAGTACATGGCCTGGAAACTCGACCGGCCGCTGATCTCGGTGGCCTGCAACGAGGACATGACCGCCTCCGACCTGGTGGGCCGCTTCCTGCTCGACCGGGAGGGCACGCGCTGGGCCGATGGCCCGCTCACCCTGGCTGCACGCCTCGGCGCCATCTGCTACCTGGACGAGGTGGTGGAGGCGCGCCAGGACACCACCGTGGTAATCCACCCGCTCACCGACTACCGCCGTACCCTGCCGTTGGACCGCAAGGGTGAACTGGTGGAGGCGCACCCCGATTTCCAACTGGTGGTCTCTTACAACCCCGGCTACCAGAGCCTCATGAAGGACCTGAAGCAGTCCACCAGGCAGCGCTTCACGGCCCTCGAATTCGACTATGCACAGGCCGAGACCGAGGCACTGGTCGTTGGCCGGGAGACGGGCGTCGAACCCGCCGTGGCAGAGAAGCTGGTGCAGATCGCCCAGCGTGCCCGCGCCCTCAAGGGCCACGGCCTCACCGAAGGCATCTCCACGCGCCTGCTGGTCTACGCCGCGCGCCTCATCCAACGCGGCATCATCCCCCGCACCGCCTGCCGTACGGCCCTGGTGCGGCCCATCACCGACGATGCCGACATCCGCGACACGCTGGAGCACGCCATCGACGTGATTTTCCCGTGATGGAAGAAGTCCAACGCAAAGACGCGAAGAGCGCAAAGAACGCAAAAAGCCACGAGGTCTTTTTAGAGATGCCGCGCCCAAGTCTTCCCCCTTTGCGCCTTTTGCGTCTTTGCGTTGACCCTGTTTCGTGAACATGCATCTGACCGCATACCGCGAACGCCTGCGCTGCAACGTGGCGCGCATCGACG